>Ga0308160_10000480_pt1 | contig 75817 bp, 68 predicted proteins | sample PhyFR1_FD_201036 | JGI IMG/M metagenome (GOLD analysis project Ga0308160, IMG submission 201036) | Phyllosphere microbial communities from UC Gill Tract Community Farm, Albany, California, United States - DLSLF.R1 | ecosystem: Host-associated > Plants > Phyllosphere > Unclassified | place: USA... | reverse complement strand
AATTTTAGATAAAGATATTGAAAACCTTGATAACATGCCAAGAGATGAGGTTTTTGATGAGTGCGATCAAGCACAGTGGTTGAACCTACAAGAAATAGCTCAGTCAGCTAAACTAGCAAGAGAAAGAGCCGCACCAGAAACACATCCAGAATTTGATGGGGTTCATTGTGTAGATTGTGATATTGAAATTCCAGCTCAAAGACTGGCTCTTCATAAAGTTCGTTGTGTTCATTGTCAGGAAGATTTAGAAAAATACAGATAATAAATATAAATATAAATATAAATAATAAAAACCGCCGATGGCGGTTTTTTATTTACTAGTATTATTAAAAGTTACATTAATCGTCTATATCTATTTTTCTTTTTCTTTCTGTCTGCCTTACAATCCTTGGTCTGTCTTTCATATCATCATCAGACATTATAATGATCTCTTCTTCTTCCTCTTCCAAATCCTCATCATAATCTTCATCAACAACCTCTTCTTTTTTGTTGTTCTGACGTTCAGATTTTTTGTTTTCTTTTTTATTACCACTTAACTTCTGTTTTAAATCATTTAATAACTTTTTGAAGAACTCGCCCATAAAGAAACCACCTAATAATGGATATAAATACTCTTGTTTTATACCTTCTGGTATAAAACCCGCTAAAGCTACAACTGCTACCAAAAAAATTATGATTGGTAAAACAAAGTTAATCCAAGGTTTATTTATTGTCAATCTCATGACAATCCATATTATAGCAGTTATTAAAACTAAGACAGCACTTAAAGTAGACATACAGCCCTCTATTTATCAGTTAAAACTCTTTTAAGCAAATCATTCACGATAGCCTGAGTAGTTGGTTTTGTGTTATATTCATCATAACAACGTAAAAGAGATTCTTTTAAATAAACCCCATCATCAGTCCTTTGTACTTGAATATCTTTCTGAAGTAAATCAACAAACAATGATTTATCCAATAATTCACTTTCTGGAATATCATCCAACAAGCTGGCTCTGCCATGCCTTCCTTCAAAGTTAAATATATCCTTACCTGCTACATGAGGAATTACCACTCTTTCTAAAAGAGGAACTCTCAAGCCATTACTGGATGCCATACCAGGGTTATCAAATGGAGTCCAAACCCAAAAAGAAGGTATATGTTCAGCCATATCTATACTCAATCTTGTTATATTCCCTGGATTATAATGTGCTGTCTGACCAACCAAAACAGGTTTTTTTGTTCCATGTATATGACCATTAACTAACAATGAAACGCCATCTATATTATGCAAAGGCAAAGAATTAGGATATGCACCATCAAAAGCTAAATCATGATGGGTTAGCCATACAACATCATCTACATCAAGTTTATCATATATGGCTACAGAAACTTGCCTGTTTTCAAGAATTTCATTATTTGCATTCGCCTCCATCAATACAGGGGAAGAACCTCTACTGGTTACTAATTTGGCATTATTTTTAGTTTTTTCCCATGCTTGCTTATCTTCTTCTGGTCTAAAACTTTTTCCACCTTTTATATTTATATCCAAAAATTCGGTTAAATCATAAGGAATTGTTTGTCCATATGGTGTTCCACCTAATGCCACATTATGCTTTTTACCAGTTTTAGAAGTTAACTCTATTTTACCCCAAAAACCATTATAATCTATAACATCTATTAAACCAGATACTTTTAATAAATATAAAACATCATTTTCTTTTAATATCCACTCTTCTTTTTCATGATTGCCTGTTAAAGTTATAGGCTTTCTATCAAATTTTTGCAAAACCAAAGAAACTCTAACTAGCATATTAATAACATTATCATCTTCTTCATGAAAAAAATCACCTAAAATTACAGGCTGTAAATTTCTTTCATTACAAACTTGTGCTATGAATTCTAATTTTCCTATAATGGTATCTACAAAAGATTCATCACGTCTTTTACCGGGTCTACCAGACCATACATGAGGATCACCAATAAAAGCCAAACCTTCTGTTTTATTATCACGTAAATAATTAGAGATACTTTTACTTAAAAAATCTTTTTTTATTACTTGTGGTTTCACTTAGAATGCTCCTTATGATCGTTATGATTATCCCAAGGTCTATGACAAGTAGGACAAGCTGGAAATTCTTTTTCTATTAATTTATTTATTTCTTTTTCTTCATTACTTAATTCTAATAGCTCTTTTCTTATATTTTTTCCTTCGTTTAAAATTACACCCCATTCATTGTATAATGATTTTAATTCTTGAATATCGGACTCTGGAATATAATCTTCCTCATTAACCATATTTATATCTTTCATTAATGATAAAATTTTAACTTCACTATCTACTTTAGACCATTCATTGTATAAAGTATTCAATACACTACTTTTGAATTCAATATCAGGAACTACAGAAGGTTTTACGTCTTCTAAGGTAGATAATAATTCTATTTTATCACTGCATTCCACCCATTCATTATATAAAGGAATCAATGTATGGCTAACAGGCTCAACAATTGATGGCATTTCTTTCAAATTATTAAGGGGCGATAAAACACTTATTTTTTCATCACTTTCTGACCAATTTTTATAAAGTTCTACAAGATCTCTTATATCTATTTTTTCTGGTATTTCAGGTGTTCTTTTTAAATTAACAAGAGATTTAAAGTATTCTAATTGTTGAGCTAATTGCTTCCATTCTGTTTCTATATCTATTAAAGAATTGATTTCGTTATCTAATCTTTTTAAATTTTTTTCAAAACCTAAAAACTTCCCTTCATTTAATTCTTTTACCTTATCCTCTATACCTTCTAGTATAGAAAGATTTCTACTCCATAATTCCAGATTTTTTTCACCTGCTTTTACGAGAGACCTTGCTGCACTTATGTCCTCTTTGGAAAGAGCCATCATTTTTTGAACATAACTGCTTTCATCGCCAATCGCTAAAGTTTTTGCTCTTAATGTAGAAGTCTCGTCTAATAAAAATATAGGTTTTTTCTGATGACATAATTGAACATCAAAACCTTCTATCATACCTATTCCCGTTTCTATTTCTAACCAGTCTGGAACTTTAGCACCTTCACTCTTATGTAGGGGATTACTATTAGGATGATCGTTATCAGTTAATATATAAGCTTCTTTTATTCTACCTTTTCCACCTCTTCTCTCCCAATGTAATAACAATCCTTTTCCAAAATCTAAATCAACAGAACATTTATCAGCATGATGCTTTATCATTGTATCATTGGATAAACCATAAAATACTGCTCTTAATGCTGCTATGACTGCTGATTTTCCGATATCATTATCACCTAACAACATAGTTACTCCTGGTGATAATGGTATAAAGGTATTATCATGTGATTGGTAATTGGTAAGATATATTGAGCGAATCCCTTCCATATCTTCTTCCCATACAGGAACAGAACTTGTTACAAACCAGTTTGCGACTAATCCATTAGCTGTTTTTATTAATTCCAGTTTATGAGGAATAATACCATATAAACTCTCATCTTTATGAGATATTATTAGTATCTGAACACCCATCATAGTTGCCATTTCCTGAATAACTTTAGCAAATCTTGGTATTAAATTAGGTCTGATCCAGCAATCAGCTTCATCTAATACTAAAAATCTTCTCTTTTTAGAACGAATCAGAGCTATTAACCTAAGACCTACAGATAAAATATTAGAAACAGAACCACCTGCTCCATTATAAACATCTTCAAGAGGATCTTCCCCTTTCTGAATATATATATTTAGTGCTGGCATTCCTCTTTCTGCTGAAAGTTCCAGAACAACTTTTCTATCACCAGGCATAACATCATTTAATAAAGCAGTTAATAATTTTTCATAAGCCCCTACGGACTTTTCATGTTCAATTAATTGAAGCATTTCCAGAGTGTCTTTTACATCAGGCTCTTCACTAATACGAACTTTATTCTTTGAAACATCTTGCCTTAGAATTGAATAATCACCTTCTAATATTTGTTTCTTTACAAATAATAAATTAGCTTTTTTTTGGAGTTCACCTAATTGATTAGATAATTGTTCACTTTTATTTTCCATAAATATTTTAATACCCATTAATTATTATTATATTATTCATTCATTCTTTGTTGTTTTTCTTCTATTTGCTCAAGAGCCTCTTGTTCTTCAAGAAGAGCAGCTTCAAATTCATCCAGATTTTTAGTTTCTTCTTCTTCTTTTTCTGTAATTCTTTGATTTAACTCTTCCAGAGAATTAATTCCCAACTCTTTCGCTTTATTTAAACATTCTTGATATTTCTTTTGAGCCAAAGAATATTCATATTCTTTTTGATTTCTTTTTTCTCTTATTTTAGAACTTTTTTCTTTTAAATCTTTATATCTTTGCTCATTGTTATTGCTATTTTTAACAATAGAATTATCATTATTATTATTACTTGTAGATATGGAACCAGAGGAACCATTATTTCTATTTAATCTTGAATTTATTGTGGACATATTTCCCTCTTTGCAGTTGATAAATATTTACAAATATTATATTTTATTTTTAAGATTTTCAAATATAAATAAGAACATTTTTTTAGGAGATTAAGTGAACTATACTTCAAACTTAGATCAGTTATACCAACCAGAGTTATCTGGTTTAGCCCAAGCTACCTGGTCTTTATCCCCTACCTCTAAAATAAAACCCATCATGCCTGTATGGTTTGATGATGTTGTCAGTAAAAGAGGGAAAGGAATGCTTAATATTATGCATAACGCTTCTTATCCTTGGGTAGTATTCCCAGAATTTGTGCCTTATTATTCTGTTGTGGCTTTCCATAGACAAAAAAGAAAAAGAAAACCAGTTCAATTAAAAGAATTACAATTACGTTATTTTCAGGGAGTAGAAGCTCTGGATGTTGATATGTTAGTGCAGAGAGCAATTTCTGTTATTTGTAATCGTTGGTTGAAAAGAAATGGGGGCATTATGAAATTAGTTGACGATAATTTTATAATATTTATGTTTCCATCTGAAATGCTTCCGAATATATTACAAGCTCTTGGTATGCCAAAAGAAGATATGATTAAATATAGCTGGGTAAAAAAAGAAGAAATAGATTGGTCTAAGACGGGTTTTGTTTAATATAAACCATAGTCAATTCTTTTTTTTTATTATATAATTAGATAAGTAATAAGAATATATATATAAATATTTAAATATGGAGTAAATATGAAAATAAGTTCAGTTAAAAATGAAAATGTTATTGATGAAATTTTAAATGCTAAAGAAGAAAGCATGAATGCTTTGGGATTAAGTGGTGAGTCATCTACAACTTTTGGTATTGTTAGTAATGATCAAATCTCAGAAACACTTGTAGGTAAAAAAACAAACGAAGTTAAAGCAGAAGAAGCAACTGCCAATAATGATAATGAATTTTCAACTAAGAAAGAAATTCAAAAAAGCATTAGCACAATCGATAAAGACACTCTTAATTCTAAACTTGAAAAAAAACAAAAACAAAAAACAAAACCACCTAAAGGTTTGGGTTTATAATTCAATATTTTATTAAAAAGCCCTCCGGGGCTTTTTTTATTAATTTAATAGACAACTTATTTTTATTTGTTATATATAGAATATAATAATTTTTTACATATTATAAATGATAATAAATATGGAGTCATAATGAGTATAAGTATCTTTAAAAAGAAAGAAGAAAAGAAAGTGCAGTCTTCTAATCAATCCCAAACTCAACAAACACAAGTTAAAAAAGTTTTTAAAAAAGAAGATAGTTCTTCAGGACAAATATTAAGATCATCTCGCTCTTCTGTTATTGGTGAAAATGCAGCTAAAGCAGTTGCTCAATCAGCTAATCAATCTTTAGATCAAGGTGAAAAAACAATTATTGGTTTAGAACAATCCAAAACTGTTTTAGATGAAGCTGCAATATTTTTTGCTAATGGTGAATCAGAAAAAGCTATCGCAATATTAATAAAACATTTGAATGACACTAAGGGACAAGCCCCTGTAAGTGCGTGGTATATGCTTTTAGATGCTTACCAGGCAACAAATCAACCAGCACCATTTGAGAAGCTTTCTATTTATTTTTCCAGTAGATTTAAAGCATCTCCACCGTCATGGCATAATATTGATAATGCTGACAAGAAAAGTCATTTAAGTGTAGGTAGAAACGCTTTAAGTATTGATGGAATACCATCAAGCGTTAGTGATGATAAAATTTCTGATTTTATTAGTGCGAGTAAACATTCAGGTAATTGTAGAATAGATTTAAGTCGTATTAAAATCAGTGAAACAGATGAATTACTTTTAGCTGGATTGACTAAAATTAATGAAGTTTTAACTGAAATTAGGAAACTTAAAATTCCTGTTCAGCTTATGGGTGATGCACACCTTATTGAAAAATTAACTTACATCGTTAATGATTTAGAAAGTAAACCAGAAGAAGAAAATAAAATTTTTTGGAATTTGTTGCTTGAATTATATCAATGGAGTGGTGAGGAAGATCTGTTCGAAGATTTAGCGATAAGATATGCTATGAGTTATGAAGAATCACCTCCTGGATATCTTACAGATAATGTCGTTATTTCAGCAGATTTACAAGAATCTATAGAAGATAACCCAATAGATTCTCTGGGACGTATAATCCCAGAAACTGTTATAGATCAACAAAATATAGATAAACTCACTAAAAAAATAGAGGAAGTATTAAGAACAAAAGGAAGCGTAGTAATTAATTTTGAAAACGTATCCCGAATGGACTTCTATTCTTCTGGCACTTTAGCTAATTTTTTAGGAAATCTAAATGTAGATAAAAGCAAAATTATTATTGATAGTCCTATTGAATTAATAACTCTTTTATCTGAAATAACTGGCGCTTCAAGTTTCTTTACTGTAAAAAGTAGAAAACGTTAATAATATGTATTGTTCACGGTTATTAAAAGTTCATGTTTTATGAACAAATAAAAATCGTGAACTTTTTAAAATAGGAGGGGGGATGAGTAATGTAGAAAAACCAAAAAGTTATCATGGTGCCTTATTTAAAAATAAAAATAAGATAAATAAGCAGCCAGATTATAAAGGTAAAATAAAAATAGAAAATAAAGAGTTTCGATTATCTGCATGGGAAAGTGAGATAAATTCAGAAGAAGCTTTAAATATTTCTTTTGTATCAGAAGAAGATTTTCAAAAATTTATAGAAAATCATAAGAGTAAAGAAAAGGGAACAGAAGTAAATGAAGATAATACAGATCCAAGGCTGGCAGATCTTTTTAAAGAAGATTTTTAACTAAAAAGAAGCATTTTGATAAATGCTTCTTTTTTTATACCTTATTTTATCTGGTTTAACATTTTTATTAAGCATCTACCCATACTATAAGCTAAGTTAACCGGAACAGCATTCCCTATTTGTTTGTACTGATATGATAACGCACCTTGTATATTCCAGTCATCAGGAAAGGTCTGTATTCTGGCATACTCTCTTATTTGCAATGGTCTTGTTTCTAATGGATGACATCTTTCTGTTTGTTTTTGAGATGGCGAACAGGTTAATGTTAAAGAAGGCAATTCCATATCCAACCTCTTTGCCATACCTGTTTTTCCACCACCTGAAAAAAAACTCTTCTGCATATATTCTTTTTGAATCTCTAAAGGTAGATTTTTCCAATAACCGCCCTGAGGAACCATATCCATAATCTCTTTCTTTCTTTTATTATATATATATCCGGCAGATAAAGGAACATCCGAATTATATAGTTCACCTTTTAATAAAGCGTCTTTTACAGAAACTACTCTATTATATAATTCAGGCTCTTCAAAAACGATATTTTCAAAAATATCTTTTCTTACCCCTATCAAAAATAATCTTTCTCTTTTCTGCGGCACACCAAAAAACATAGCATTTAATACTAAAGGTTTTATTAATATATATCCCAAATCATTTTTAATAACATCTGTAATAGTTTTTAATGTATTTCCATTATCATGGGTTAATAATCCTGTAACATTTTCTGCTATAAAAATTTTTGGATTAACTTCTTTAACTGCTCTTGCAAACTCAAAAAATAAAGTTCCACGAGTATCTTCAAAACCTAATCTTTTTCCTATGTGGGAGAAGGCCTGACAAGGAAAACCACCAGATACTACATCTACTTTATCTTTATAAGATATAAAAGATATTTTAGAGACATCACCTTCTATTACATTCCAGTGTGGTCTGTTATACCTTAAAGTCTTACATGCATGTTTATCCCATTCATTTAATAATTCTGACTTAAACCCTGCTTTTTCCATTCCTATTGCAAGACCACCACACCCAGCAAATAACTCTATTATTTTATATTCTTTATTGGGTTTTATTTCATGGTGCCATGTTGAATTTTCTAATTTATTAAAAATATCATAGACGCCACTTAAATCTTTTTGACTATAACTATAATCTTTATTTTCAGAGTAAATACCTTTACTTATTAAATCTGATATTACTCTTTTTTGTTTAAATCCTGTTATATCAACTATATTTTTTAATTTATACATTATCTTCTCTTACTGTTTTAAAAATATTATTTATTATAACATAATAAATAATATTTAATGACACAATACTATCTTTAATTAACAAGTAAATAAATCTAAATGAATTTATATCTACCCTACATTAATTATATTGCATTTTTATTAATTTATTATTATTTTTAAATTCTTTTTCTTGTTTGTTGAATTGTATGCTCTATTGTATTTTCTTTACCCCAATTTGCAATTTTTTTATCATAAAGTAAAATACCTTCCAGTAATTCTTTTTCTTCAGAAGGTTTTTTAGCTTTTATGTTATTTTTTAAGTAATCATTTAAAATAATAAGATTCTCTTTTATTTCTAAAAATTGTAAATCGCTAAATTTGAGATTTAACTCTTCTTTTATTTTTTCATAATTTTCAAAAAATAATTTTATAGTATATTTATAAAAATCACATGGATAATTTGTAGTATTATCCATTATAGATTCTTTAAATTTTTTAGACCATAACATCATTATATCAAAATCTCTGAATTTACTTTTTAATATATTTTTATTTTTTAATAATATTTGAAAACTATCATTAAATCCATTAATTGAATAATTTTCATTAGATACGGCCAAACTATTTTCTATTAATAAAATAAATGTCTTTTCTTCCTTTAAAGAATCTGTCCAATTCTCTTTTATATATTGACCAGCTTTGCTTTGAGATAAATTTATTTTATGTTCTAAAAACAATCTTAATATTGCTTCTTTTTCTGATTCTTTAAATGATAAAAAATTCTTATCAAAAAACTCTAAACCATTTAACTTATTCTCACGAGCATTATTCTCTTGGAAACATAAAAAATATACTAAAGCCTCTTTATTAAATTTGTTATTTTGTTGGTAAGGCATTATATGATATTTATATAAACTTTTACTATTTTTTATATATATTGAACAATATTCACCCGTAAATTCTTCATTTATAATATCTTTATTTTTCTCTACACTACTTTTTATTATTATTTTTATATCTTCAATTAAGTCGTTATTACTAAATATTATAATATTTTTAAGTGGATTTAAGAAAAAATCAGGATCATTGCTTGAAACGAGATCAAATAACGATCCCTCATCCACTATTTTTTTCAAACTCGATTTAATTAAGATTTTATTATTTCTTATTAAACTATTCTGGCACAATAAATGATGCAAATAGGTTGGATTTAAATCCAATGATTTTATTAAATATTCTGTATGGTTATACATATTTTCATATATTTCAATAATATCATTATCTTTTTCATTTAATTTAAAATTATAATCTTCAAGGAAGCTTTTTACAATAAAATTAAAATTTTTATTTATTTGTTTTAATTTATTTATTACGTTCGTTATATCTTCATCAGTTATGGTTTTGCCAAGTTCAGAAATTTTTTCTTTTATTTCTTTAAATTTACTCCTGGGAATTTGTTCTAAAAAAAGCAAAGGCTCACGCGAATCAGTTCTATATAAATTAAACATTTCACTTGGTGGCACTAATAGTTCTACTATTTTATTTTTCATATAAAACCTTTTCATTTAAATTTTACTATTTATATTATATGTTAAATTCCATAAATAGTTATCCATTGAATCCAAATTATTGAATGCTTCTTTAGGAACATTATATTCACCAAGATTTTTTAATTGAGAATACTTTTCTTTTTTAGGTGGTTGTATATAGCCAGGTAAATTTTGTTCTGCATATTCTTTTAGTTTGGATTCTATTTCTTTAGGATAAATAAGTTTTACATCAGGCACTTCACCGTTACCTTGAATGTATCTGTTTTTAGGAGTAGTATACCATGCCATTGACATTTTATAACCACCATCATCAATATCAAATACGTTTTGAACGGTTCCTTTGCCGAAAGTTTGTTGCCCTATAAAAAAATCAACTCTATTATTTTCTCTTAATGATGACAATAATATTTCAGCCGCTGATGCAGTACCTTTATCAGCCCAAATTATTATAGGTACTTGTCTGGCCCAATTACTCCATTCTTCATCTGCATATTTTATAGTTTTTAATGTACTTTCTTCTGAATCAAATCTTGTTTTTATATTAACAACAGTTTTATTAGGAGGTAAGAATAAGCTTGCAAGCTGAGCACTTGAAGTAACTAAACCACCTGGAGATGATCTTAAATCAATAATTAAAGCTTTATAATCTTTTTTCTTCCAATTATTTCTAATTTCAGCAGCAACTTCATTTGCTGTAGTTTCCTGAAAATCTTGAATTCTTATTTTTAAAAAATTATCATTTTTTACTAACTTAGTTTCACTTTCTACCTCAAACCCTGCTATAGTCTCTCTTTTTATATTATATTCTTTTATATCACCATTTAATTTTTTTATTTTTAGATTCATCAATGTTCCTGGCTTACCTTTTAGTTCCAGTTTATCAAGATTTTCTTTTGATACTTTTTTACCATTAACTTCTAAAATAATATCACCTTTTACTATTCCAGCTTTATATGCAGGACCACCAGATTTAATATTCGTAATTAAAGCATCATTATCATTTACAGTGAATTTCATCCCAACTCCACCATACTCGCCTTTTAAGACTTGTGAAAATTCCTCAGCATTTTTCGGTGGAAGCCATGATGAATGCGGATCTAAACTTTTCGCCATCCCTTCTAAAGCTCCATTTTTTAATTTCTCTTTATCTACATGTAAAAGATAATATTCTTTAGTTAAGTTCCATGCGTCTATTATTGAAATTAACTCTTTATCTTTAATTTTTGGTTGGTTTGTAGGTAAAAAAGAGCCAGCAATTACACCACATACAAAGAGAGCACAACTAGTTAAAACAAATTTCATGTTGTCTTTCATTATTATTCCTTATTATTTTTTTCTAATATAGTATACATTTAAAAAACAAAAATAAAAGGCTATTATTGGCATAATAACCTTTTATTAAATATAATTTTATATTCTTTTTTTAGAAACAGATAAATTATTATGAATGGAAGATAATGCTTTATCTAAAACTTTCTTTTCATCCATTGCTTTATATTCATTATACAGATTAACTACATTCTGTTTAATAAATTTCATTTTATTATTTAGTAATTGATCTATTAATACATTGTCTAATGAATCAAAAGTGTTAACTAGAAATTTTTTAAAACTTTCATTTTTGTAATAGTTTTTGGTATATGGCATTGAAACATTTATTTTTGAACCATTTGCCCATAACGCATCTATTTTTATATTATCATGTAAATTAAAATTATCGAAAAAATTATTCATAATAGAAGTGTAAGGAAAAATTAGTTTTTTTGTTATAACATACACCAGATCTTTTGAAAGGTTTTCATTCTTTAATAACAAATCAGGATTTTTGGTCAACATTCTGTTCATTATTTCATCTTGATCAGTAAAAACAGGTAAATCAAGTACTTTTCCAGTAGATGAAGCTGTATGAGTTCTATTTCTCTGTATAAATTTCTCAATAAAATATGCCTGGTAATTATCAGGATACTCAATCATTTTGTTAAAAATATTATTTGTTGACTCTGGAGTGTTGCATTTATCGTCATACATCTCTAAAGTAAACATAATATTCATTAAACCATATTCTTTATAAGTTAATTTATAACCATTTTCTAATAATGAACTTAACATTTGCCTTTTATTCTTGACAATTAAAGAGGCCACAGGTGTAAAATTGTTAGCTCCTAAAAAATAATTTCTACTTTTATTTATGGAATAAATTTCATTATAATCTTTTTCTTTTTGCTCATTAATTAAATGTAATTGTTTGAATATAGATTCTTTATCATAGTCATTCATTTCTTCCAACATTTTTTGTAAAGCTGAATTTGCTCTTTTACCATCTTTTGACATTATAGCTAAAAACGTATCAAATAATTCTTTTTCTTTATTGTTGGGTATATGCATACCTTCATTTTCTACATCAAAATTAATTCCATTGAAATATTTTAATTCTGTTTCATTAAAAGTATAACCATGTTTAAAGAAATAACTTACTATTTTTTTCATTCCTTTATTTGCTGCATATGAAACAGGAGTTTCTTTTATTAAGCTAATACTTTTCATATCATTAGGATTTAATTTTAATGCAGATTGTTCCATTTTCTCACATATAAAATCAATCTCATTTTTATTTAACCTACTAAAGAAATAATTGATTTTTTTAAGAACATCATCCTCTTCATTTTTTTTAGATGAAACAAGCATTTCGTATAATTTATCAGGGCTAAATAAATCTAAAAATATCATATTAATATTCGAAGATATTCTTAAAGATTCTCTCTGAAAAGTTTGACTTGTTTGATAAACACTTTTTGTTTTTGAAACATTATCAAAATCTTTTTTAGTATCATACATGAGTTGACTTATAAATATTAAATCATTAAGACTACCTGATTTTATATAAGTTTTTAGCGTTTGATCATAATTATACATCAAAGGCAAAATTATTGCTTCTATAATGTTTTTATTACCATTTTCTATAAAAAAAGGAAGTATTTCTTTAGGAAATTTAGGATCTTTTATTTCACCAGGATAATTTTGCATTTTTTCTTCTATTCTGGAAAAGTCAAAACCTTTCAGTAAACTTAATAAAGAAGATATACCTTTTTTATCATTTTTCTTCATAAAAATAGAATTAAATATCATTTTTTCTAACGTGATATTTTGATAATTATCACTGTATTTTATTGGCACATAATATACAGGAGTTTCTAAAGATAAATTATCTTTAAACTTTTCTATTATATTAACAGCACCTTTATATATAGCATAACCTAAAACAGAAAATTCAAAATTCTTATCATAATATACATCTTTTTGATTTATTTTAGGAATTATTCTTATACTGGAATCTAAAAGAATATCATTAAATTCATCATTCTCTATTAGATTTATAATTTTCTCGTTGTCCATTTTAATCTCTCTTATTACTTAATAAGTATATTATAAGATAAGAGAGATTAAAAACAACTTTTTGACTCAACTAATTCATAAATTTCTATTTTTCCAATGTTCTAAACAATGTTTAAGAATAGATAATCCATTATTACTAAAATCCTCTTGTTTCAATTTATTAATATCATCTGATATATCTAATAAAACAACATCTTCATCTGTCATTTTTTCAAAAGAATTGATTAAGTTATCTTCAATTTTTGCCGTAAATATTTCTACAATATAATATTCATTATCGGTAAGGTTTCCAATATTAATAAAATCATCTTTTTCTAATACTAAACCTGTTTCCTCTTCAACTTCTCTTTTTATACAATCAAGGAAAGTTTGATCAAAATCTTCCATTTTTCCACCGACACCATTTAACAAACCTGCTTGCTCAACTGGTTTATTCTTTCTAATTAATAAAACTTTTTTTAAATCATAATTAAAAATGAAAGCCAAAGTATATTTTTTCATATTTTTCTCCAAAAAATAAAGTAGGTATAAACTACTTTATTTTACTTTTTGTTATAACTCAAATCTTTTTATTACATAGGAACTCGTGAATATTGAACTAAAAATCTACTTGATTTCATAGAAACTTCTGTATTATTTCCTAAAACATATTTTACGGTATAAGATTGACCAGCCTTTAGCTCCCTGATACATGACATCGAACCTGTCCTACCTGCTTCTATATTAGATTGGGCTGTACATACAACATCATTTACCAATACGCAACCTGTTCCTGTTCTGACTAAAGCAATTCTCCTGTCATAATCAGAGCCGCTTGTAGGTGAGTTTGCAGCAGAAGGTGGCGTTAAAGAGGCCGTAAAAGCTGTAGAAAACATTTCATCTTGAATTGGATTTAGTGTTATAGTATATTGTTGCTGAGATGTGGTGCTACAATAAGAAACTAAACCAGTTGTTAAAATAGGTAATGATGCTGAAAGATCTTGGTTAAAAACTTCTATGACTGAACTTGATTTTACCCATTTTCCACTGACAGCACATATTAAAGAACTACCTGTAGAGTCTTTAGATATTGCTCCCACATCTTAGCAAGCATTACCATATAAAACAGTAGACATTGGTAATAAAGTTTTAGCTTTCAAATTACCTGAAGCTGCTATATCGCCTGTAGTTCCATTCATTGAAACACCCATCTGTGTACCAGAGGCATTTAAAGCATTTACATTTCCTCTGAAATTAAAATCAAAGGGTGTTGATGAACCAGAAGAGAAGAAACCAACTACATTATTACCACTTTTTGTAGGAGCAAAAACAATATCATAATCACCAGTGCTATCACCACCGATCATCATTTTATCACCATTTTGGTTTTTTGCACTAAGCCAGTTTCCAGCATTTATATTACCTTTTGCTGCTATACTACCATCTGCATTTAAATCAACGGATGTTTTTAAAGAACCATTTACATTAATTTGAACAGGTGCAACAGCACCATAAATAGTTAAAGGCTTGTCAGAACCCAGCATTATTTCATAATCATTTGTAGCTGCATCTCCGCCTATGCTAATTACATCACCATAACCATTTTTAGCCTTTATCCATGAACCTGCTTCTACTTCTCCACCAAAAGATCCTTTACCAGATGCTGTAATATTAGCAGCACCATAAATATTTTTAGTTCCCATATTCAAATCACCCGTCATAGGTAAGGTACCATCACGACGAAGAAAAGCTGAATAAGAATTGGAGCCATATCCAGCAATAAAACCTAATAAACCTAAATTATTTATGTTAGAGTAATCGGTTTGAGTCGCAGACCATGAGCCTTTATAACCATCCATTTTAGTTGCTAATCCTCTGGTCATTCCACTATCCACGCCAGCTTCTTGCATTGCTTTGCCAAGTAAATCATAACGAACAGAACCACCCACTAACAAAGGTTTATCTGTGGTGATTAGTGAAGAAATATTCCAGTAAGGAGAAGTGCCTTTACGAGATATTATAATTTTATATCCGGCACCATAGACATTTTTATTTATAAAAGCAGGAGGGAGCATACCTTCATTTGATAAAGTTTGAACCGTTATCTCACATGATAATTTTGTTGGATCGCAGGTTCTAGGACCAATATCTTGAGTTCCACCAGAAGAGTTCTCAAGCTTGGATATTGAATCATAATGATTTACTATATAATTATTAACTCCAACTCCTATATTTCTAATTTGTTCCCCGGCTGCCATTGCTTGTTTATTTTCAAAATCTTTATTCATACTTTGAAATGCGGTTAAGCTTATTATACTAATGACTGCTAAAGTTAAAATAAGCTCTACCAGAGTAAAACCTTTATTAATCCTTATAAAACGATATTTACTTCTCATTCCATTCCCCTAAATATTCAAATAGATATATCTATAACAGGACATAATATATTATATTTGCGACTTATTTCAAACTTAGATATATCTTTCTTTTATATTTATCTGCTAAAAGGTATACAAATGTATACGAACAGTTTATTTTCGAAAAATTAAAAAAGAAATATTTATTTTAATAGTTTAATAGATAATAAAAAAGCCCCTATCAAGGGGCTTAATATTTATCTATATAGAAAATTAATCAGCACATGTTGCATAAGCCCACGTATCCCATCCAGCAGGCCAAATTGTTACACGTTGAGCTAATGTCCATGTATAACCTGAACCAGAAGCCGCACCAGGCAAGACTACAACATGTTTTGCATCAGGTGAAGATGGATCTGATGCTGTTTGTATCCCACTAAGAAAACAAAATAAATGCACACCTAAATTTTTAGTTTGCCATTCATCTCCACGACCAGAACTTGTTCTGGCAGGAAATAAAACATCATAAGTAGTAAATTTAAATTTTTGTTTAGCAAATACACCATTTATACATGAAAGAGCTGCACCTTCTGCATCACGAGAAATGAGACCATTATTATAACATGTCTCGCCTACTGTTGCTATTGCATTGGGCATAAAGTATTGACCTGCTACATTTTTATTAGAAGTTATATTCCCTGATGCTGATATATCTCCTGTAGCCCCATTCATGGATGCCCCCATTTTATTACCTAAAGCATTCAAAGCATTAACATTGCCTCTAAAACTAAAGTCAAAAGGAATGGATGAATTAGTAGAGAAAAACCCCACTACATTATTATTATTGCTGCTGGGTTCGAAAACAATATCATAATCACCAGTGCTATCACCACCAATCATAACTTTGTTCCCTAAACCATTTTTTGCACTCAACCAGTTACCAGCACTTATATTACGATCAGCACTTAAATCAACACCAGCCCTTAAAGATCCACTAACATTTACCTGAACGGGTGCAGGACCATGTATACTTAATGGTTTATCAGTTCCCAATCTAATTTCATAATCATTGGTAGAAGAATCTCCACCAAGGCTTATCACATCACCATATCCATTTTTTGCGTGGACCCAAGCACCTGCTTCTACTTCACCACCAAAGGTTCCTTTTCCAGATGCTGTAACATTATTTATATTATAAATATTTTTAGTTCCAAGATTAAGATCGCCTGTCATGGGAAGGGTACCATCACGGCGAAGGAACGCTGAATAAGAATTGGAACCATATCCTGCTATATAACCTAATAATCCTAAATTGTTAATATTTGGGTAATCTGTTTGTGTCGCATTCCATGTACCTTTAAATCCATCCATTCTATTTAATAAAGTTTTTGTCATGCCACTATCAGAACCAGCTTTCTGCATAGCTTTACCTAGTAAATCATAACGAATCACACCATTTTTAAATAATGGTTTATCGGTTGTTATTAACGAAGAAATATTCCAGTAAGGTGAAGAACCTTTTCTTGTTATAGATATTTTATACCCTGCACCATATACATTCTTATTTAGATATGAAGGTGGCAGCATTCCTTCATTGGCTAAAGTTTCAACGGTTATTTCACATACTTTTGTGTTTGAATCACAAACTCTTGGACCTAAATCTTCAGGTAAACCATTTGAGTTAGATAACTTAGATAATACGTCATAATGATTAACTATATAATTATTTACAGCCATTCCTACATTTTTTATTTGCTCACCAGCAGCATCAGCCTGCTTATCTTCAAAATCTTTATTCATACTTTGAAATACAGTAAAACTTATAACAGATACTACAGCTAAAGTTAGAATAAGTTCAACTAAAGTAAAACCTTTCTTAACCACAATAAACCTATATTTACTCTTCATTTTATTTTCCTGAATATTAAACCCTGAATATATAATAATTAATAATTTATTCTATTTTTTTGCAATTTTATAGATTTATATTTCTTTTTTTATACTTTAGACGCCAGAAGGTGCATATATCATATTAAAATTTTTAAATATATAAAAAAACATAAAATAAATTATAAAATCAATCTATTTTACTACAAACAAGCATAAAGATTTGTAGAAGACGTATTGCAAGTTTGACCACCGCTTGCACCACTACAGCCTCCATTAGATGGTGTATTATTAACCTTTACTACTTTTGTTCCCGCAGAACATGAACATCCACCAGTTGCTGCATTACGAGCTATACAAGAGCTAACAGTTCCACTTGTTCCTGTTGTATAAGTATAAGTGGCATACATTCCTGTCATAACATTAGTAGTGCTACTACTAAGCCATTTTCCATTAACACAGGATAATATTGCACCAGTAGAAGATTTTCCTTGTAATCCATTAGGAGAACAGTTATCACCAGCCGTTGCTGTACCATTTATTTGTAAGAACTCACCAGTTACCATTCTGCCAGTAGAGTTTACCGTGGAACCTTTAATTTGACCGGATGATGTAATATTACCAGATGCATTAATTGCATTATTAGCGGTTAAAATTCCATTAAAAGTACCAGAACCAGTGACAGATAATGTTGAACCAAGATTAACCGCACCTCTTAAAGTGCTTACACTTGAAACATTTAATGCATTATTTGCATTAATTGCACCATTTACAGTTAATGTAGACCCAACACTTGCTATATTTTTTAATGTAGTGGAACCTGCAACTGTTAAAGTATTATTTGCAGATACAGGACTATTAAATATAGAAACACCTGCTACATTTAAGGACGAATTTAATGTGGTAGCACCTTTTAAATTTGATGCTCCTTCTACAGTTAATTTATTATTTGCTGATACATCACCAGTCAGAGTTGATACTCCACCAACATTCAAAGAATCATTAGACTTTAATGCACCACCTGAAATAGTTGCTGATGCAGTTATATTATTAACGTCATAAATATTTTTGGTTCCCATATTCAAATCACCTGTCATCGGAAGGGTTCCGTCACGACGAAGAAAGGCTGAATAAGAGTTAGAACCGTATCCTGCTATATATCCTAATAAACCTAAATTATTTATATTAGTATAATCTGCTTGAGTTACTGACCATGTTCCTTTGAAACCATTCATAGTTGTTGCTACATTTCTGGTCATTCCACTATCAACACCAGCAAATTGCATTGCTTTACCAAGTAAATCGTAACGAATATTTCCATTTCTAACTAAAGGTGTATCAGTTGCAATTAATGCAGATACATGCCAATAAGGAGATGAACCTTTGCGGGATAGTATAATTTTATAACCAGAATTATACACATTTTTATTAATATACGCGGGAGGAAGCATTCCTTCTTTTACAAGAGTTTGTGTAGTAATTTCACATATTTGTTTACTTATATCACATGTTCTCGGACCGATATCTAACGTAGAACCAACTGAATTTTGAAGTTTAGATATTGAATCATAATGATTTACTATATAATTATTGACCGCCATTCCTATATTTTTTATTTGCTCGCCAGCAGCGGTAGCCTGTTTATGTTCAAAATCTTTGTTCATACTTTGGAAAGTTAAAAAAGTTATAATAGAAGCTACTGCCAAACTAAGTATTAACTCAACAAGAGTGAATCCTTTTTTTTGAAAAGATAAATGTTTTTTAATTTTCATTATTTTACCCTTTAGATAATAGTCAGTGGAAAGTCTACAAAAAACAGTTTGTCTAACTATAGGGGTTTTTTATATAATAGCAATTATGTTTAATACACTTAAAATAAAAAAGATATTATGCTTTAAAATTAGTAATGATAAAATAAAAGTTTCACTATTTCCATTTAGTGAAACTTTTAATCTAAGTTGAAAAATAACTGGATTAGTATATACGTATGAATAATATAAAAAAATTATAATGCTCTAACTATATATACAAAAGCAACGTTTTTAGTTCTAGTTTCATCAGAAAATCTTGCTTGGTCTGAATAAGGTGAAGATACTGACCAGTTAAGATCATATGTTCTGAGTATATCACCAGTAGTTGGTGTTGCGTTATTACCATTCTTTAGAACATTTGTTGGGTCCATTAAACGGGTAGCCATAACGCCCTCCTTTCCGTCTAAGAAAATAGATTGCATACTGGAATCTCCTTGATTGGAACCCGCTACATAGCCTGTGGAAGTTGGAAGAGAATGGCTATGGTTCTGTAAACTATCTTTTTGTTCACTTAATACAGATCTGCTTGCTTCACTATCATAACCCCTACCTTGATCTAAACCTCTAATATAATTACCTCTTAAATCTGGAAGTTTTCCACTAGGGTAAGCTTTGGCTAATAATGGATACTGGTTTGTATTAAATGTTTGTCCATTACAAATTAACCATCCCGCTGGAGGTGTTGTACTTGGCCAAGGCATTGGCATACCCACTGGCTGTTCTGGTTGCCAGATACCTGCTTTACAACTTACAATCTGACCAGCATTATCTCTACTTAAAAGACCTACTTTCTGACAAGCTTGACCTGGAGTTACAATCCCACCTAATTCAACATATTCACCAGCAGTTATTCTTTTTGTAGCAGTTATATTACCTGAAGCAGTTATATTGCCTCTGGAAGCATCAGTACTATTAACTGCAAGATTTCCTTTTAATCTTGTTGAACCCCATATATCCAATAAAGCATCATCTTCTGAGAATCCAGCAGAATTATTCCATATTGTTAGTGGTTTATTAGTAGCCATTCTGATTTCATAATCATTACCCAATGTTCCGTTAGCATGAGGTGCTGCATCCCCGCCAATATACATAACATCACCACCACCATTATGTGCTATCAACCAGTTTCCAGCATTTATATTTCTTCCGGCCGTCATATCGACAGAGGCATTCACATTACCACTTACTTTAACATCAATTGCTGCTGGTCCATAAATACTTAATGGTTTTGTCGAACCTAACTTTATCTCATAATCATTTGTAGCTGCATCTCCGCCTATGCTAACTACATCCCCATATCCATTTTTTGCATGAACCCAAGAACCTGCTTCTACTTCACCACCAAATGTTCCTTTACCTGAAGCTGTAATATTATTTGCACCATAAATATTTTTAGTACCCATATTTAAATCACCCGTCATAGGTAGGGTACCATCACGGCGAAGGAACGCTGAATAGGAATTAGAACCATAACCTGCTATATAACCTAATAAACCTAAGTTATTTATATTAGTGTAATCTGTTTGAATTGCTGACCAGGAACCTTTATAACCATCCATTCTGGTGGCGAGGGTTCTTGTCATGCCACTGTCTACTCCTGCTTCTTGCATTGCTTTGCCAAGTAAATCATATCTAATATTTCCACTTACAATTAATGGTTTATCAGTGGTGATCAAAGCAGATACATTCCAGTAAGGAGAGGTGCCTTTACGAGATATTATTATCTTATAACCATATCCATATACGTTTTTATTTATAGATGCAGGTGGTAACATTCCTTCATTAACTAAAGTTTGAATTGATATTTCACAATTTAGTTTTCCAGTGTCACAAATCCTTGGACCAATATCTAAGGTGCTTCCACTTGAATTTTCAAGTTTAGATATAGAATCATAATGATTAACAATATAATTATTTACAGCTACGCCTATATTTTTTATATGTTGTCCTGCTACTTCTGCCTGTTTATTTTCAAAGTCTTTGGCTAAACTTTGAAAAACAGTGAAGCTTATAACGGCAATAACAGCTAAAGTTAATATTAATTCTACTAAAGTAAAACCTTTATTTTTTTTATTCCTTATCAATCTCTTATACGCACTTCCCATTTTTTCCTCACCTGGCACATTTCTATATTTGACAAAAGAGATCTAAATATATCTAATATTATATAAATAGCAATTCTGTAGTTTCTATTTAGTAATAAAAATATGCCAAATGGTATAATAAAGGGAATAATGTACATTATTCCCTTTTAAATAATTTTTAACCGAACTAATATTATAAAGCTCTTACTATATAAACAAAAGCAGTGTTATACGGTCTAGCACCACCATAAAAGCCGTTTGAACCATTGTTTACTAATGGTATTCCAGCTCTTCCGCTTTCAGAAGTTCCTGGCTGGGGACCTTCATTAGTAGATCCTAAACTTATATAATACTTAGGATCTTGACCATTACTTCCAGTTGTATAATCATACACATTTATATTATCTCGTGAATAAACATAACTTGGACCATGTAATGCTCCTACATCAGAAGCTGACCAGTTATCATCTGTTCCCGTTACTACAGAAGCCCTTTGTTCACTTAATATAGCACGACCACTATCAATTCCTCTACCTTGGTCTAAACCACGGATAAAACTACCACGAAGATCTGGAAGTTTTCCACCTGGATAAGCTTTAGCTAATAATGGATATTGAGCCGTATTAAAGGTCTGACCATTGCAAATTAACCATCCAGAAGGTGGTGTAGCACTCGGCCAAGGTAAAGGCGTTCCTACTGGCTGTTCAGGTTGCCATACTCCAGATACACAACTTAAAACTTGTCCTACATTATCTCTAGCCAACAGACCAATTTCACCACAAGTTGCGCCAGCAGTTACTACTTGGTTAGCTTTTAAATATTGACCATATACCGTTTTAGAGGATGTTATATTGCCAGAAGCTACTATCTCGCCAGTAGTTCCATTCATCGCTACTCCCCTTTGACTTCCTAATGCATTTAAAGCATTCACATTTCCTCTAAAATTAAAATCAAAAGGAATAGAATTATTACTAGAGAAAAAACCTACTACATTACTTCCATTACTGCTGGGATCAAAAACAATATCATAATCACCGTTAGCATCGCCACCAATCATAACTTTGTTTCCTAAACCATTTTTTGCACTTAACCAGTTTCCCGCATTTATATTACGATCAGCATTTAAATCAACCCCAGCTCTCAACGAACCACTAACATTTACCTGAACGGGTGCAGGGCCATGTATACTTAATGGTTTATCAGCACCTAATCTTATTTCATAATCATTTGTTGAAGAATCTCCACCTAAACTAATAACATCTCCATAACCATTTTTTGCATGAACCCAGGCACCTGCTTCTACTTCACCACCAAAAGTTCCTTTCCCAGATGCTGTAATATTAGCTGCACCATAAATATTCTTGGTACCCATATTCAAATCACCCGTCATGGGTAATGTTCCGTCACGACGAAGAAATGCTGAATAAGAATTGGAGCCATAACCAGCTATATATGCCAGTAATCCTTGTTTGTTTATATTTGAAAATTCTGTTTGAGTTGCCGACCATGAACCTTTGTAACCATCTACTTTATTAGAAGCTGTTCTTGTCATTCCGCTGTCTATACCAGCAGTTTGCATCGCCTTACCTAATAAATCATAACGAATACTACCACTTCTTGATAAAGCTGTATCTGTGGCAACTAATGCTGAAATATTCCAGTATGGAGCACTACCTTTTCTGGATATTATAATTTTATAACCAGAACCATAAATATTCTTTCCGTTAAAAACAGGTGGCAACATTCCTTCATTTACTAACGTTTGTGTAGTAATTTCACATGTTTGAGTTGCTGTCGTACAAATTCTTGGTCCCAGATCTTGAGTACCACCTGTTGAGTTTTCAAGTTTAGATAACACATCGTAATGGTTAACAATATAATTATTTACTCCCGTTCCCACATTTCTTATTTGTTCACCAGCAGAAGCTGCTTGCTGACTTTCTAAATCTCTGTTCATGCTTTGAAAAGACATAAAACTAATTGCAGCTATTACTGCCAATGTAAGAATTAGTTCAACCAGCGTAAAACCTTTATTTAATTTATTTCTATTCCTGTGTAATAAAATTCTCTTTTTCATATTATTTGAGTCCAGTATCATTCTAAAGTTTATCCTATAGTATAAATATATATATTATCCTATAAAATCTACAACACTTAAAAAGATTTATTTGTATGATAAAAAGCATTATTTGTATCATACAATCTTATTTTTTGTAATTAATATATTTCATACTTGTTAGACTGATGAGTAAAATTATTTTTTCATACATAAAGCGTATACGCGCGATCCCAGATCTTTGTATTGAGGATCTGTAAAATAGCAGTCTATACTCCATCCATTATTCATTGGGGCAGAGAAGTGAATAAAATGATGAGCAGGATCTTCGCATTGACCACCGCCACCAACAACAACCTCATCACTATTACAAGATTGAAAATCGGAGTTAGCAGCCCAAACCCCGTCATCTCTCATTATAACTGACGGTTTATATTGCCTATCCCATTTTCCTGATTGACAAGATAATGTATATCCAGCAACATCTTTTGATATAGCACCACTACTATTACAAGCTCCACCAACTACAGCCACAGAAGTTGGTTGGAATATATTACCAATTACGGTTCCAGAAGATATTATGTTGCTGGAAGCTGTAATACTCCCTTCCGCTGTATTAGAAGCACCCACCACTAAATTACCCAGAACTCTTTGTGATCCCCATACATCTAATACAGTTTGTGCTCTATCCGAAGAAGTTGCAGTATTCCATACGGTTAAAGGTTTTGCCGTATCCATTCTAATTTCATAATCATTACCAGCAGTTCCATTAGCATGAGGGGCATTATCACCACCTATATACATGGTATTACCACCACCATTATGTGCTATTAACCAGTTACCCGCAGTAATATTAGATCCTGACGTAATAGTCCCATTAGCATTCATATTTCCAGAAACAGAACTATTACCTGTTACTGAGTGATTCCCGTTCACAGCAACACCACCAGTAACTTTTAAAGTTGTTAGATCCGTTCGATTACTTGACATATGTAGACTTAAAGTTTTATCTGCATTTAATTTTATTTCATAATCATCTGTTGCGGCATCACCCCCTAAACTCATTAAATCACCATAACCATTTCTGGCATGAACCCAAGATCCTGCTTCTATTTCACCACCAAAAGTACCTTTCCCAGAAGCAGTTATATTAGCTGCACCATAAATATTTTTAGTTCCCATGTTCAAATCTCCCGTCATTGGAAGAGTTCCGTCACGACGAAGAAAAGCTGAATAAGAATTGGAACCATATCCTGCAATATATCCAAGCAAACCTTGCTTATTTATATTAGAGTATTCTGTTTGAGTTGCAGACCATGAGCCTTTATAACCATCTATTTTATTAGAAGCTGTCCTTGTCATACCACTATCTATTCCAGCAGATTGCATAGCTTTACCTAATATATCATATCGAATAGAACCACCAATACTAAGCGGCGTATCTGTTATGATTAATGCAGATACGTTCCAGTAAGGAGAGGTTCCCTTTCTTGATATTATTAATTTATAACCTGAACCATAAATATTTTTAGCACTAAAATTTGGAGGTAAAAGACCATCATTTACTAATGTTTGAGTCGTTATTTCACAAGTTTGTTTTGTTGCATCACAAGTCCTTGGACCAATATCTAAGACACCCCCATCTGAATTTTCAAGTTTAGATATAGAATCATAGTGATTCACTATATAATTATTTACACCTGTTCCTATATTTCTTATTTGTTCCCCAAGCACTATAGCCTGTTTATTTTCAAAATCTTTGTTCAAAGACTGAAAAGTTGTAAAACTAATTATTACAATTACAGCAAGAGTTAACATGAGTTCAACTAAAGTAAATCCTTTGAGTTTCCTCTTTATAATAATTTTATCCATTATTTTTTTAGCCTTTTCTATTAAATTGTTCAAAATATTTCATTCTTTTATAAACTTTTAATAGAATAAATACAACTCAAAAACTGTTTTTGTAGAAAATATATGATTAAAGGCTTAACTTGAATATAAAATACATATTTATAAATATAAAAAAAACAGAGCGAACTCTGTTTTTTATAGATGGTTATTATATATTTTAATTATTGAGCCTGAACTATATAATTCATAGCAACGTTTTTAGGACGGGTTTCATTACCAGCTCTTACAACTCTGGAAGCATCAAATGTATACCTTCTTACCTCGCCGCCACGATACCCTTGGTCTCCTCCACCAACAGCACCACTATCCGCAAATGCACCCCCAACATATTTTCCAATATAACCACTTTGACCTATATCTGCGGGCATGTAGCCTGTAATATTTTGAATCTGGTCATCTTGGTAAGAATTTATAGCTCTTCCAGAATCTAAACCTCTACCTGCATCTAAACCTCTAATAAATACACCTCTTAGATCTGGAAGTCTTCCACTTGGATAAGCTTTAGCTAATTGCGGATATGCTGCCATATTAAAAGCTTGACCATTACATATTAACCAACCTGTAGGTGGTGTATTCGAAGGCCAAGGGACTGGTGATCCTATGGGTAAATTTCCAACAGATGCCCATCTTCCACTTACACAGGATAATAATTGACCAGTAGCATCTTTTGATACATAACCATTCTGAGGACATGCAGAACCAACAGCTACAATACTTGTTGGATAAATATATTGACCTGCAACCACTTTCGAAGAAGTAATATTACCAGAAGCGGTAATAGAACCAGAACTATTACCATCGCCTTTTACATATAAATCACCAGTATTATCTTGTCTACCCCATACCTGTAAACGCTGCTCTGAACTTAAACCACCAGAACGCCATAATGTTAGAGGTTTATTTGAACCTAATCTGAATTCATAATCATTGGCATCACCACCACCAATAACATATGCATCACCACCACCATTATGTCCAATTATTTGTCCACCAGCCGTTATATTACCTGTTGTATTCAAAATCCCACTTACTGCAACACCACCTGTAACATTTAGTGCTGTAATGTCATTACGATTGCTTTTCATATGAATACTTAATGGTTTATCGGCATCCATTCTTATTTCATAATCATTAGCAGAAGCATCCCCACCAAAACTTACTAAATCCCCATAACCATTTCTGGCATGAACCCAGGCACCTGCTTCTACTTCTCCCCCAAAGGTACCTTTCCCAGAGGCGGTGATATTAGCAGCCCCATAGATATTCTTCGTACCCATATTCAAATCACCTGTCATAGGCAAGGTACCATCACGACGAAGGAAGGCTGAATAGGAATTTGAACCATAACCTGCAATATAAGCTAACAAACCTTGCTGATTGATATTAGAAAAATCAGAAGAAGTTGCTGACCATGAACCTTTATATCCATCAACTTTATTCGCAGAAGTTCTCGTCATGCCGCTATCTACACCAGCTTCTTGCATTGCCAATCCAAGTAAATCATAACGTATACTACCACTTAATCTAAGCGGTCTATCAGTGCTTATTAGTGCCGATATGTTCCAATATGGAGATGACCCTTTACGAGATATTATAATTTTATATCCAGAACCATAAATATTTTTATTACTAAAAACAGGAGGGAGCATACCTTCATTTACTAAAGTTTGTGTAGTAATTTCACAAGTTTGTGTTGCAGGTGTGCAAGTTCTTGGTCCCGGATCTTGAGTGCTTCCAGTAGAATTTGTCAGTTTAGATAAAACATCATAATGATTAACGATGTAATTATTAACGCCTACCCCTATATTTTTTATTTGAGAACCAAAAGACTCTGCTTGTTGAGTTTCAAACTGTTTAGTCATACTTTGAAAAGACATAAAACTAATAGTTGCTACTACCGCCAAAGTTAAAATAAGTTCAACTAATGTAAAACCTTTATTCTTTTTTAATTTAGGTATTAATTTTCTTTTTATCATATATTTTGCCCAAAATAATTATCATTTTTTATTTCAAAGTAACCCCATATTAATATTATATATACCATCTTATTAAATTCACAATAGTTAACAATTTATTATTTTTTATACAAACTTCAAATTATCTATTAAAATTTCATGAATTTAAAAAAGAAGCCTTATCAACACTACTAATAAAATAAAAAATAGATTAAAAAATATTTTTGTATTTAAGTAAAAAATATTTTTTACCAACAAAAAAATAAATCTTCACTTTTATGAAGATTTATTTTATAAAAAACTATTTTTTTAATTAATTAACTAAATCTACTCTTACATCACTTGTTATATGATAAGCAGAATTTACCAGGTTTACAGAAACATTCGCACCCACTGGAACGGGATAGTAAAATGATTTTTGGGCCACAGCATAACCCTCATAAACCCAGGAATGTCCTCTAGAACCACCTTTTCTTACATTTTGAGAATTATAAATATTCCCAATTAATGCTCCATTTACATATACATTATAGTTAGTAAATCTTGTATGAGAACCATCTTTCCCTGAAAACTTTGAAGATATAGTTACTAACACATATTTAAATGTATTTGGTGCTGTCGTGCTTAAATTATTTACAGCTATTCTGCTATATGGACCTTGATCTATACTTGCCCATTTATTAGCTTTACAAGAAAGAACCCCGCCTGTATTATCCATGCTAATAAGACCATTTTTTTCACACCATTGACCAGCTACTGAAATACTTTCTATTTCGACATATTCCCCTGTAGTCATTCTACCTGTTGTTGATACTTTAGCCCTTCCATTTGGACTCCATATAGTTAATTTTTTATTAGCATCAGATAGCCTTAATTCATAATCATTATTATAATTATCGCCGCCTAAAGCTATTGAATCACCATAACCATTATGAGCAATTAATTCTTTTCCAGCCGTAATATTACCAGAAGCTCTTACTTCACCAGCATTATTAGCAGAAAAAGCTAATTGATTATTATTGGTTGCTCCTGCTTGTTTTATAGCTAAAGTTCCATTTGCAAAAACATCCCAGGTTCTTATACCACCACCCCATCCACTTGGTAAATCATTAGGATTTAAACCATTAGTTCCTATTTTACCACCAAAACTACCGTTATTTTTAACATTTAATTGATCATTTGAAACCAAATTCTCACCAGCAGTTAATGTTCCAGTGACTGTCATTTTAGTGGTGCCTGATGCAGAGTATACCGTTATCGGACGGTTCGGATTAGATATGCGGATCTCATAATCATTTCCAGCAGCATCACCACCTATACTCATGGTATCTCCATAACCATTTCTGGAATGAACCCATGAACCTGCTTCTACTTCACCACCAAAGGTACCTTTCCCGGAAGCCGTTATATTGGCTGCACCATAAATATTTTTAGTACCCATATTCAAGTCGCCTGTCATAGGAAGGGTTCCGTCACGACGAAGAAAGGCTGAATAAGAATTGGAGCCATAACCTGCCTGAAAACCTAGAACCCCAAGTTTATTTATATTAGGGTAATCGTTTGCTTTTGCGTTCCATGTACCTTTATAACCATCTATTTGATATGCACTATTTCTCGACATACCACTGTCAGTACCTGCTTTTTGCATAGCCACACCTAATAAATCATAGCGCGGCACACCATTTTTTGATCCTAACATTAACGGTGTATCTGTTGTAATTAAACCTGTCACATTCCAGTAAGGGGAAGTGCCTGTTCTTTTTAAGCTTATCTGATAACCAGAACCATAAACGTTTTTCCCATTAAAAGAAGATGGTAATAATCCTTCTTTAGCCAGAGTTTCTGTCGTTATTACACATATTCCGGTTCCAGAAGAACAATTTCGTGGACCTTGATCGGAAGCTGCTCCAGTAGCATTCTGAAGTTTAGATAATACATCATAATGATTTACAATATAATTATTAACAGCCATACCCACATCTTTGATTTGTTGACCAGATGCGCTTGCCATATTATCTTCATATTGCTTATTTAAACTTTGGAATGCCATAAAGCTTATTGATGCTATTACAGATAAAGTTAGAATAAGTTCTACTAAAGTAAATCCTTTTTGTTTAGCAAATTTATTCACTTTTATTAATTTAAATTTCATTCTCTCTCCAAAAAATTGCAAGAATATATTGTTAACATAATTAAAAAAAATTTAATTGTCTATAGATAAAAAAATAATAACTATTTATTTATTATATAAAGATTAAACAAAGATTACTTTTAATTCATCTAATTTCAATTAGCAAATTTTTACAGATAAAATTATATAAATATTTTAAAAAATTGATTTATGTATTCTTTATGTGTTATATTTTGAAAAATGAAAAGATAAGAGGGTAAATGAGATGAAACCACATAATAAAAATACTACTGATGGAAAAATCCAGGATTGGAATAATGCCGCGATGATTACAGGACATCGCAGTGGATGGGCATTGAGACAGATTCTCTCAGAAAGTAAATACTTAGACTATATTATGCGTTTTGCTTTGAATCGCTCACCTCTTATAGGGCAAGGCAACAATCTCCCAGAGGAACATTGGTCATTTGGACTTGAAAAATTACCAGAAGAAATTGGAATCAATCTCTTGCTTGCTGCATGGAGTGATGTTTGTAAATTAATCACTTTACGTTCTCAAACATTATCTGAAATAGCTTTATCTGAAAACAGCCATATTTTATATGATAAAAGTTATAGAGAAAATATTATTATTGGTGAAAACAATACTGTCACTATTGCATTTATTAAATATAATGCTAAAAATTAATTCAACATATTTACTACATAAAATAGTTAGTTATAATGGACTCTAAAATATTAATTAAACAGGAGTCCATTATGATTTTAAAAAGAAAATTATTAACTTTATTGCTGCTAGGTTCTTTTTCATATTCGGTTTATGCACAAGAAGCTACTAGTATTCAAGCAGCACCAGTTCTACAGGCTGATAGTATAAGAGTTTTATCACCTCAGGAACAACAATCTTTAGATAATTTGGATGCTCAATTAAAGGCAAAAAATTATGCTACTGCAAAAAAAGTTATAATTAATGAAAACATACCCCCTATTTCAGCAAGTGAAAGAATAAAAGTCTTTGCAGAAGCTGGTTCTACACCTGCTATGTGGTTACTTGCTGAACAATATAGATTAGCTAACAGGATGCAAGATTCCGCAAATTGGACTTACACTGCATTTTTAGGAACCAGAATTGATTCATCTCTATGTATTAATCAACAAGCACCTGCATTAGAAAAAAACATAATATCATCCTTTAATTTAACGGTTCAGGAAGCAAGAAAAGAACCTAGTATTATGCGAGATGCCATAGTTTTTGCTCTAGAAAAGCAACAAGATATTAAAGACAATGACCGAGATCCAGAATGGATATGCTTATTATTAGATTATCCAAAAGGAACAAATGGTGTAATTTCAAAATCTCAATGGTCTTCTATTATACAACATCAAATAAAAAGATTCGACGAAGGCACAAGAAGAAGAGAACAATAATGAATACTATTAAAGAAAAAAGATTATCATTAGGATTAAATACTTCAGATTTCGCAAGGTTATTAAATATTGAGGAATCAAAACTATTAGCAATTGAAAATAATTTAAAAAAACCAACTAAATCATTTTTGGAAAAAATAAACTCCATAAATGATTTTATTCCTTATAAAAATAAGGCGGGAGATTTTAAGTTTATAGATTTATTTGCTGGTATTGGTGGCATAAGACTCCCTTTTCAAAAATTAGGGGGTGAATGTGTATTTACATCAGAATGGGATAAACATGCAAGAAATACATACTTTGCCAATTATGGCGAAGTCCCACAAGGTGATATTACACAAATTAACACACAGGATATTCCAGAACACGATATTTTATTAGGGGGATTTCCATGCCAAACTTTCTCTCAGGCAGGTAAAAAAGCTGGTTTTAAAGACACTCGTGGAACAATGTTCTTTGAAATACAAAAAATATTAGTCAATAAAAAACCCAAAGCTTTTCTTCTGGAAAATGTAAAACAACTAAAAACTCATGACAAAGGAAATACTTTAAAAACTATTTTAGATGTATTAACTGGAAATGATGAAACTCAAATACCAGATGATATTACAATGTCAGAAGAAGCAAAAATTGCATTATCTACTAAATTAAATTATTGGGTTACAACTAAAGTTTTAAAGGCTGCTGATTTTGGAGTACCACAAAACAGAGAGAGAATTTTTATTATCGGATTTGATAAAGATTATTTTGGTGAAAATGTAGATTTTGAGAAGTTATTTACATGGCCTACAGGCGATAAAACGGAGACAAAAGTTTCTGATATTTTAGAACAAGATTATGTGGATTCCTTAAAAAAAGATACATATACTATATCTGATAAACTTTATGAGGGACATAAGCGTAGAAAAATAATGCATGAAAAAAAAGGCAATGGATTTGGCTTTACATTATATAAAGGAGATGAGCGTTATACAAATACTCTTAGTGCAAGATATAATAAAGATGGTTCTGAAATTTTAATAGATCAAACATTACAAGGTAAAAATCCAAGAAAACTTACATTAAGAGAATGTGCTAGACTTCAAGGCTTTCCAGAAGATTTTATAATAAATGCGTCTTCAAAAGGTCAAGTATATAAACAATTTGGCAATTCTGTTTGCATGAAAGTCATTGACGCTATCGCAAATGAAATGATAAAAACATTAAAAATAATAGAAAAATAAAAACCGCCTCGGCGGTTTTTTTATTTATTTCTATTTTTTATTTAAATAACTATTCTCTTTATCTATTTTTTGCAACTTAATATTTCTTTTATACCCTTCTATCATATCTTTAGTTATAGGGAAAAAATCTTTTCTATATGCAACAAATGGATTTATATTTAATTTAGGATATAACTCACCCCATGCCCTTCTTGATATTTCTATTTTTTCATCTACACCCTTCATTTTTAAAAACCAATTTTTCCCCTTTCTTTCTGAACCAGTAGAATCTTTTCTCTGCTCATTATATAAACCTTCAATATAATTTAATGATACTATGCATCCTCTGTGAACTTTTATAAATTTATCACTATATATATCCTCAAACTTTTTAACAGGCATCTCTGACAAATACTCTTTATTTTTTGTTTTTATTGTTGTGTATTTTTGTTCAGATTTAAAATATATAATATCATCAATTAAAATATTCATTAATTTACTTTGAGAGGAAACTGTTAACAAAGCTTCTTCACCAAGCTCTTTACTTGCTGCTTCTATTATAGGTTTTGCCCAATCTGCATTTAAACTTTCTTGATTTGTTTTTTTAACTAATGCTTTATATAAAGCTTGAGCTAATCTTTCACCTCGAACAGGTTTTAAAACATAATCAGCAACTTCAATTGCAAATGCTTCAACAGCACTATCATCAAAAGCACTTACTATAATAACTACTGGAGCTTCTTTTGAATTTTGCCAACGATCAGCAAATTGTATTCCATTTTCTTTACCCGGAACTCTAACATCAGCAAATATTACATCTATACTTCTTTCCTGGTTTCTTTTTGTTACAAGGTTATCAAACTCTTCAGGGCTTTCCGCACTTACTACAATTCTCGCTTTTACCTTTATGTTTTCTATACTATTTTCTTTTTTGGAACTATATATTTGTTGATCAAAATCATCTCTTTTTAATCTTACATTTAACCATGTCCATAACAGAGGCATAGTGCTCGCAGTACCATTACCTGGTCTTGATACATCCCATGACCAACCTTCAATTAATCTTCTTATTTTATTTCTTGCTAATGGTTCATCATCCATTATAGCTACATTTATCCAAACTTCATTATTATTCATTCAATTAGGTGTTTTTAACACCCCTCCTAGACATAAATAGTTACAATTGCTTTCTCAGTAAATACAATAGGAATTATCCAATGTCAATGTAAACCGTATAAATAAATATAAGGTAGAAATAAAAAAAGCCTCTTGACAAGAGGCTTTTTATTATATAGATGTTATCTTTTTTATCTTATTTTACCACGAGTTGTATTGTAAGCTTCATAAGTAGCAGTTTTCCTTAATTCTTTATAATTACCATTATCCATAAGAGATGTTAAGGAATCAAGAGAACCAGTAGTAGACATCATTACATCAGCAGAAGAACCAGCTATAAAATTAGAAGCACTTTTTAATACTGTTCTTGCATCTTCATATTGACCTTTATCCAACAAATCCATAGCTTTCTTTTTCTCTCTGGCGACTGTTAATACAGCTACCAAGTCTATAACTTTTTGATTATTTATAATTTCTTCATTCTCTTTAGCTACAAAGTCTTTATACTCTATAGATTCATTTACCATATTGCCGTTGATATCTTCATATTGGAGATTAAACTTAACTGGTATGTTCCTTTTTGATTTTAATTCTATATTAAATGCAACACTAGTTTCTTTCCCATAAGATAATGAAGGAAGAATATAATTTCCAGATTCTGTTTTATTAAAATCATTTAAATTATCTATTTTAGCTATATTTTCACTTGATATACTTAATTCTACTTTTTTACCATATAAATTATTTAAATTCTCAAACTCATCGTTGAAAAGCAAACCAAAATCGTCATCTTTTTGAATATAATAATAATTACCGCTACCTGATTGAGCTATACCTTGAATCATATCTTCATTATAATCTTGTCCTACACCAAAAGTGCTTGTAGAAATACAAAGATCTGAATTAAACATATTTGACACAGCTACACCAATTTTATCAGGATTAGTTTCACCAATATTTGCCTGTCCATCAGTTAATAGAATAATTTTATTTTCAGTTTCTTCTGTTGCATTATTTATAACTTGTTTAGCACCTTCTTTCCATCCATCAAACAATGCGGTCATGCCACTTGTTTTTATTCCTGAAACTATATTAATTAAAGACGCTTTATTTTCTTGAGTAGCCTTAATGCCTGGACATAATACTTTCGTCCCACTCGAAAATGTAACAATTGACACTATATCCTCTGAACTTAATCTGTTAATAGCATCTATAATAGCTTTTTTAACTAAATCTAATTTAGTATTAGTGTTTTTTTCTACAATTGTAGGTGTTACTGTTTTCTTAATTGATGGATTTATATTATCAAATGGTGATGATGGGTTTGGATTATGATACATCATATTACCATTATTATTACCACCCCAATGATTAACATTATTATTAGGTAAATTATTTTGTTGATTAATCATAGCTTGTAATGCTGCTAAATTACCATTATTATAATTTTTATTATCTAATGGCATATCCATTGAGCCAGATTCATCTATTACAAAAGATATATTCAATGGTTTTCTTTTTTTATTAATGGTTTCTTTTACTCTTTCAGCAATTATACTTAAACCTAAAGAGATATTTTTATTCTTATCTTTTTTACCTAATTTTTTGTCTATTTCTACATTTATTGATATATTATTCATGGTTATTCCCCTTTTTTATTTTTGATATATTGTTCTAATTTATATATTAATTCTGTTTCACTTAGATTTTGGTTGACTATTAATTCAACATCCTCATCTACTGTTATTTTTTTTACTATCTTTTCTTCAAAAATTTTACGTTCTATCGCACTTTTTGATAGAATATAGCCTGACAAAGATCTTTCCATTAAATTATTTTTATTGAATGGGGAATTATTAACAGATGCTGATGTACCAGAAAATAAACTTTCAGCACCACTATGACCATTCAATAAATTTAATGCATTTATCTTTTTTTGTTTCATTTCATTGCTACTGCTAATTTCATTTAGTGATGACATCATTGATACACTCTGAACATCTAAATATTTAGTAGATATTCCCGAATCTATTAATTGATTTAATGCTTTAAAAGCATTTAAATGCTCATCATTATAAAAGGCATTTTTACCAATTCTTATAGCTGGTGGTATTTTCTTTGATGATATATAATGCCTTACTAATCGTTCATTCCATTTACCAGCTCTACGGCTATCACCTTTTTCTTTAATAGGAACTTCTTTATTTAAAATTTCCACAAATTCAGTTAAAGACCATTTTTCTTTATTCATAAACACCCCCTAAAATTTAATATACAATTATTATTGTCATTGTCAATATATATTGTAAACATTATTTAAAAAAAGACCAACATTAGTTGGTCTAGCTAAAATATTACTACATATTATTATTATTATTTTTTGCTACTTACTTCTTTTTTATCTTCAACCTTATTATCAGGCTTAGTCGACTCATTTTGAACAGGGGTATTTTTTACATCTTCTGCTTTTACAGGCTCTACTTTAGATACAGATACAGGTTCAACTAATTGAGTTGAATTTTCAGGTGTATTGCTTTTTAATACCATAGCACCTAAAACTAATAAAATTGCAAATAATACAATAGTCATTACTTTATAAGCATTTTTCTTTTCTTTTTCAGTTGCATTATTCCATGCATTACTCAATAAAAAATCCGGTGTAGTTAAGTTGGTCAAAGCACTAAAATGACCAAGTTGTTTTCTCAAAGATGAAACTCTTGGTTCTTTTGCAACTGCCACATGAGGGATAAGCTCTTCTGGTTTATATGCGTTCTCAGAATTAGCCCTTCTTCCTTTTATTTCTAACAAAACACTTTTTGTGTCATTAGAGGCATTCATCTCTGTTACATTTTTTACGTCTTCTTCTTTTAATAATTTTTCAGCTACCCTGTCCATGATTTCAACAGAAGATTCTGGTTTAGACTCTTTTGGAGATACCTCTTGCTCATCACTACTTTTTTTAAGAAAATGAGAGATTTCAGGGCATTGATTTTCTTTAATTAAACTTTTCGGATTTTCTTTTGATACAACAGGTGTAACTATCACTTCCACATCTGATTGTTTTTTGTCAGATAAGACAGTATTGTTTTGCACTTCTGTTTTTTCTATTACTGGTGTTGCTGTTGAAGATTTTTTCTTTTTCTTTTTAGCAGGAGCACCTAAAGCACTAATATCTCCTCCTACCCAAACATCATTATTAGATTTTAAATTTTTAGACATAATAAGCACCTCAAATCTTAGCTATAAAAAAGTATAGAAATGATACCTTAAAAAAACAGCAAAAATCAAAAAAAAATACTAAAAATAAAGTTTTATTTTGTTTTAAAATATTTCAATATGTAATTAGATTCTTTTTTTTATGGTTATTGCTTGGTTTTTATCGATAAATGAAGAGTTTAATGTCTCTTTTTCCATTAATATATTTATTTCTTTTAAGAATTTAACTGGTTCGCTTAAAGAGCTTATTTTGAAAAAATTGTTTACTATTTCTTCTTTAAAATTTTCAAAATTATTATTATCTACTAATATATATTTATTTTTAGGGTAATAATTATCCCACCAATCTTTATTAGTCATCCAGAATCTTTCAAAATCTGGATTAATATTATAAGGACAGGATATAAATAAGGTATCAAATGATTTTCTTAAATAAAACATTCCATTATTTTGATTTATTATAAATTGAGTATCCCATAAAAATTTTTCCAGTAAAGCTTGATTAAATGAATTACTTTCTTTCATTAATTTTTGAATATTTGGATCTATATCCTTAGTGTAAATAAAAACCTTCTTCTGTAATTTATGAGAAAGATCGTCTGTTTTTACGTAGTTACCTTTATGACCCTTTAACATACTTTCATATACTTCATCCCTATGATCTCTGGAATACAAATTAGAGAATAAAATCAAATCCTCTTTGTTTTCAAAATTGTTTAGACATATCCTAAAAAACAACTCTCTACCAGCATCCATATTTATTACTTTTTTATTTGAATCAAAGAAAGTAACACCTTTACTATCATATTTAAAGGATACTATTTCTTTAAAGTTCTCATAAAAATCTTCAATTAATGATATACATCCAAGAATATTCTCCAGCTCAAATCTTTTTTTTATGTTCTTCGCTTCATTAAAATCAAATTTATTTATATCTTTTTTACTCTGGAATATTAACATAAGCTTACCTTATTTTTTATTTTTTAATTTATCCCAATTGATATCATTAATTTTCACTATATTTATTTCATTCGAATTAGTATTTATTTTTTCCCTTTTATTTACCTCTTTTTCATTAGCTATACTATTCAAACTATTTCTTTGACCTATAATCATATCACAAGAAGCTTCACTTAATATGCCAAGTCTGACTATTCCTTTTTTTAATTGCTTCAAGGTTATTTTTAATTCGCTAACATCAACAAACATTAAAGTTTCTATAGTAGCTACTTCTAAATTTTCCTTGTGAACTAAGTTTTTAAAATTATCAATATTTTCACCTAACGTTAATATTAACGCCCATGATTTCATCGCCAATTCTTCATCTTTCAGAATTTTAGCTTTCTGATCTTTCTCATTATCTTCAATGGAATTCAGTAAAGTAACCCATTGTTCATTATCTCTAAATCTTTCACCATCATCTTCAAAATCCTCCCTATCATTATATAATGACATTAGAATGACTGTTAAATCTGCACCCATAAAGTTATCAGGGTGATATTGATAATACTCATATGACCCTTCTGCAAAAGGATTTGCCATATCAGGAGCACCATTCCTGACTAATAAACGATGAAGTTCTTTCATTGAAGGCTGTCTTTCCTCATAAAGATCTTTATAGTAAGCTAATATTTCATTCAAAGCTCTTCTTGAGAATCCTTTACCTTTAGACTTTCTTCTTTTTTCAAAAAAACCTATAAAATTATCTTCTATATTTCTGAAAAATAATTTAAAACGATTCAATTCTTGAGTAGAATTATTTAATTCAACATTTTTATACATTCCTGGATACCACTTATTTTGTTTTTCTTTTCCTATTTGTAGTGGATTACCGGCCTTTTTCTTTTTTGCTGAATTTAATACAATATCACTCAAAGATTTATCATCTTCATCTTGATTAAAATCATTTATTATTACATTTTTCTTTATCATAGAAAATCAAACTTTCGCCCTCGAATAATCTTTAACCATAACTTCTATTCTACAATATAATCTTATTTTTGCAAAAAAAAGATTATAAGTGTCGCCACTTATAATCTAAAAAAACAATACTTACAAATCTAACAATTATTATCTAAAATTATATACCCGTAAAATTGATTTGCTTATATTCATCTGGTCCCGCAGAACATAAATCAGTTATATTTTTAATACTCATTTCTGTTCCATCAGTCCCATTTTTAACATTATAAACTTCACCAGTCCCTATACCTACTTGATAAAAATCTCCACTAACCGCTGCCACTAATTTAACACAATCGGCATTAGGAACTTTTAAATATTTTATTCTAAAACCACCATTATCATTCCAGTCAACACCAGTAGAAACTGCCACTGATACATCACCTTTCCAGGAGTTTACTGGTAAAGTATTACCGCTAAAATCATTATTTAATATCATATTATCAGGAAAAACTCTTGCCTGAACAGCTACTTTAGTATCAAGACCTGAAAAGTCAGCTTTTCCCCCATACATAGAGTGAACACCTGCTATAATAGTTGAAATATTCTTTGCCTCAACATCTACTTTTTGTGTGCTCTGGACTTTAGGATAAATAATAAAGGCTGAAATAACAATGGCTGCTGCTATAACTAATACTAATAAAATCTCTGTTAAAGTAAAACCTTTATTTCTTTTTATTTTTATGATACTAAACATGGTAATTCCTTTTATATATTAAATTGCTATACACGATTCAATATATAATTCTTAAAGAAAAAATTACAATATCTATAATACAAAAAAAGCCTTTTATCCAGATAAAAGGCTTTCCTTATCATTCTATTAACAAATTTTATACAAAAACAAACTTTCCATCAATAACAGTTATTACTTTTAATTTCATTATTTCTTCTGGTATATCTTCTGCAAAATCCAGACCTCTTGTTCCTCTATCCATATGAATTATCAATAATGGTTGGTTAAAATCAACACCTACGTTAACCCCTATAAAAGGAATGTCTTTACTATCAAGTTCATCCATTAGACGATAAACCACTTTTAATAGCTTTGGTAATTCATAATCAGGAAAATTAGGCCAATCCCCAAAATCAATCAATCTTGATTTTTTAACTTCTTCTTCTTTCTTTAACTTTTCTACATTTCTGCGATATGCATCACCAACATCCATCACTACACCAGGCATTTTGCCAACTGAAAAAGATTTATTAGTTTCTTTTAATATATTCATATAACAAACCTCGTAAGTTAAAGAGAACAGCATAAAATACTAGTAAACTACTATATATTAAAACATCAAAAAAAGCCAATAAAAAACAATAATAAATTGCTATTTTTTTGTTTATATAATAAACTGTTTTATATTTTAAAGATAGGAGTATATATATGAGTAAATTAATAAAAGCATCCTTATTATCCATTGGCATCCTTTCATTAGGTGCATGTAGCACTTATTATCCTAATGATGAAGTTCGTTCTGTATTAACTCCCCTGCCTGAATATAAAACAGCACCAACTAATTTAAATGAACAACGTAATATGAGCCAAGAAAATAAAAACATTTATTTTGATGACCCGAACCTTTATTACAGTGAACAATATAGAAAATATGGTTATTCTACTGACAGAATTCAAAATCAGGAAGATGACTTAAAAAAAAAGAATGATTCCCCTGTTTGCTCAACAGCAGGATCTATAGTTACACCTATTGCTACAGGTGTTGCTGGAGGATTGCTGGGTTCTTTAATTGGCGGTGGTTCTGGCAGAACGGTCGCTATTATAGCAGGAACGGCTTTAGGGACAGCTACTGGTGCTGTTGTTCAGAATCAAGCTTGCCAATAAATAAAAATAACTCAATTTTATACTAAAGTTGTTAAAATTATTAACTAAAAAAAGAGAACCTGGTTCTCTTTTTTATTTGTTAAAAAATATTCGTTTATAATCTATTTTTAGACTTTAAATTATTTTCATTATTATTTTCTATACTTTTATTTAACATATCCTTTTCATTTTTTATTTTAATTAAGGGAATTAAATTACTTTTTTTAAAATAAGAATTATTTAAAAGTTCACTTTTTTGTTCATAATCCATATTTCTAAATTTTACTTCATCTGATAAAAAATGATTTATAAAATATTCAACTGAACTATTTATATTTTCAAACTCTTTTTTATTAGGATTGCTTTTATTATTTTCATATGCTATCGAAAATACGGATAAAGATGTTTGAGTAGTTAATATATTTACTAACTCATAATTAGATACTTTCCCGACCAGTCTTGCTAATTCTCTATTACCATAATCATAATTACCAACATCTATATCTGCTATTTCAACAATATCACCTAAATATAAGTCTACATTTTTATCCTGTAATAATAAATAGTTTGAAATAGCACTACTTATTTTATCTTTTCTATAGGCAAATATTTCTTTGTTTGAATTATCTATTCTGTCTTTATTAGTATCAAATATTTTTTCAGCATCATGAACTTCTTTTGAGTTATCGTCTTCATCGTTTACAATTACTAAAGAGCTAAAATCTACAGAATCAGGATCTGATGTATCTATATCCTCAATATTGTTTTTTTCAACAAAAGCATCATTATACAAATTTTTCATTGTATCCTGTAGTTCTTCTATTTCAGAATCTTTTTCTTCGATTATCTCTTCTTTTTTTCTGATTAAGTCTATAAGTTCTTCATTAGTTAGTTCTGTCAAATCTATTCTGCTCATTTTGTGTAGCCTTTTTATTTATTATCTTTACTAATTATAACATTTTATATAAAAAAATAACCTCATAAGAGATTATTTTTGTGGATTACATTAACTTTTTTCTAATATTATTGCATAAACTAATACTGGTTCAGCGCCAAATTCTTTATGCGTTAGTTCTTTTTCATAAAAACTGTTCCAGGGAAAATTTATAATTTTATCTAATTCATCAGATTTAGGATAACCCAATTTTATTATAACTTCACTAAAAACTTTTTTTGTTCCATCTTTATTAAATAATCTTTTTGTCCAAAATTCTTTTATTATTCTAAACTCTTCTTTCTTTATTCCTATTTTCACTTGATCAAAGTATTCTTTTTTTAAGTTTAATATTAATGGTTTCTCTTTCTTTTTCTTCATAAGGTTACCTTAAAATCATTTTTTCTGCTTTAAATTTAATTATGCCAATATTTTCAGATAGAGTATATTTTTCCGAAATTGATATTACAAATTTTTTTATATTATCTTCTGTATTAGTATCCAGCCAATCATAAAATTCAAACTGGTCTTTAAATTGACTTTTAACTTTCCCTAATAATAAAGATATTTTGTTCGCTTCTATATTAGTCCATTGCTTTATTTTATGACCATTCAATAGATCTTTAGTTTTTTTAATTTTATCTCTATAAGCATTAGCTCTATCGTAATTAATTTTAAATTCAGGAAATAGTAAAAAAGCTTCATTCAACATTTTTTCTTTAAATAATGGAGCTTCTATATCATAATTATCTATATTTTTATTTTTCAAATAATCCAAAAATTTCATATAAGTTCCACGCTTCAATTCCTTGGCTCTGGTTTTTGCAGGTAAGTTATTTAAATAATAGCAATTATCGTTAAAATATTTACCTTTCATTATAAAATCAAAAATAGAGTCGGTATCCTTAAAACCTTTATTGTATTCTGAAAAATTAAATCCTAAAAAATTAATTGTTTCTTTAAAATTATTAGTAACCATGATTCTTGCAAATTCATCTTCACCATCTTTCATATAATACCATAAACCATTATGGGTTAATTTAAAACCTAATAATGGAGCAGTTTTCCCCATCAAATTACCTAAATCATTATATGCTAAATAATTTTTATTAAATTCAAAGTCAGATTGTTCACAGAAAATAAAATCTACCTGATAACCATAATTATCATCTTTATTAAATCGATAATCAAATGATAACGAAACCAATGAATTACCATTTAATGCTACTACCTGTTGTCTCGAATTAAATAGATCTTCTATTAATGGTAATAATGGATTAGTAAATTGATGTTTACCTATAAAAACCTTATTTTTTTCAATAAAATCTACTATTTTTTCTTTAGATAATAAAATATCTACATCGCCAAAAGTATCTTTTCTTTCATAAGATTTAATTGTGCTTATAAGAGTATCTTTAAATATATTTTTGATTTTTTTCTCTATATCATCAGAAATAATATTAAATTCTCTCTTATTTAACCTTCTGGTTTCTACTTTATTTAAAGCTTTTCCACCCATTTTAACCTCTATAATTTAAATTCTTTTTCTTAACACTTCATTATGATTTTCATTATTTATTTCAATTGACTTTTCTATTAATTTTTTTTGTTGATTGGTATAATTAATAATAAAATAATCAAAAAAGAAATCCAGTTGATGAGATTCTTTTTCATCCTGAATAACTTTTATTATAGCCTCACCTACAGAAGAGTTTTTCATATTTTTATTCAAATCTAAACCATTATCTATTAATAAAGGTATAACTTTTATTATACGATGTATATTCCCTATATCATTATTTAATACATAATCTAAATAATGATCTCCATTTTGATCTGTTCTATTAATATCTAATCCGTTTTTAACTAAATCTTCTAAAGATAAACTACCATCAAGAATAAAATCATAAAAAGAATAGCAGAATAAGATATTTTGACCATTTTCACTTTCGAGTAAAGTTATTTTTTCCTTTAAACATTCAAGAGCACCATCATTACCATCTTCTCTTATTTTTTCTAACAAGTAGTTATTACCATATACATCCCTAAGAGATATATCTACTTTAGGCAACCATTTTTCTAAACAAATTTTAAATAACGTTTCATCTGAAAAATAATAAGGTTGATCATCTATAATTTCATTTATGTTTGGATCTAACTCTATTAAAACATCAATTAAATCTCTCACACCTTCATGAGAAGTATTATATCTTCTTAATAATGCATTTATATTTTCTTTAGTTTTATTTTCAAAACTTAAACCGTTTTCCATTAAAAACTTTATAGTTTTTATTTTTGGGATTTTCTTAATATTATCTAAAATCAAGACATCTTCATCATTATTATTGTTTATAAATGGGATATTATGACGCATTAATAAATTTAGAATCGGTATACTATCTGTATCAAAATAAGGATTAACGTTTGAAGAAAATTGGGCTTTATTTTTTAAAAGAAAATCCCACATTTCAACATCATCAGGAAACTGATTATATAAATTTAAACTACTTTTAGGAGTAAATTTATTTATTTTTACACCCAATTCAACATATTTTTTTAATAATTCTTTATTTTCCGTAGATATATACCTACAAATATCAGCATCAATAAGCTCTGGATCTTTTATATATTTATTAAATACTTTTTCAAATAATTCAGGGTTTCTTATATGTGAAATAATATTTCTGCTACTTGAATCAATTTCGCCATATTTATTAGGCATTTTTTCTAATAAATTAACATTACAATTTTCTACCCAAAACTTAATTATTCCATAACTTATATTATTATTATTTAATAATATTTCATTTATATCTTTTGCTGATATTTCCATCTTAATCTCCGAAACTTTTAGGTTTTTCTTCATGATACGAATGCAATAAAGGTCTGGTGTAATTTCTTTCTTCATCTACAGATATTAATCCTTTTACAGACAATATACCTTGAACAAAACCCATCCATCGGTGCATTTTATCTGTTGGATAATTTTCAATATTTTTCATGGCCTCTTCGGTTAAAGATAATAAATTTTCATAATTACATCTTTCTGGAAGTCCTGTTAGTAGTTGTTTATTATCTACTATAATTCTATTATAACGTAAAAATAATTTTTTTAATACATCTTGTTCTATTTTAAGGTTTTTATTTTCCAATTTATTACCTCCTAATAATAAGAAATCGCCCTAAGGCGATCTCTTAGTTATTTATGTTATTAAATTAAAGGGTTGCACTTGCTTTTCTGTTTAATGAAGGTGCTGGGGATACTAATGAATTCTTCAATTCATTTCTTTCAATTATAGGATTGATTATATTCAATATTTCCTGCTTTTTATTGTTTTCTAATTTACTTAATAAAAAGTTTTTAGTTGAGGATTCTTTTAATTTTTTTGGGATACTTTCTATTGGGGCTTCATAACTTGCTAACAACTTAACCATATCTGTATTTAAAGAATTTATAGCAATTTCTAACAAACCAGGTTTATCGGAAAGAGTAGTTATATTATCTTTAAATAATACAGAAGCTACTACTTGAGTTTTTCCTGTCAGAACAGATCTCTCAAGCCATGATTTCCCACCAAAATCTATATGTTTTGTTGGTTCACCTTTAACTTCTTTATTTAGTAATTCAACAAATTTCTTTTGTAGTTTTTCTTCAACTAAATCTTCTGCTTCTTTTATATCGGCTCTATTACCATCACGTTGTATTATTAATACGCTTAGGTCAAGATCAGCCTTTTCTTTTTCAGAAGTAAGTGAAGAAACAGGTAAATTGGATGAAGCCTTTTTATATATTGATACTTCTAAATTAACGATCTTATCTATTAGCTCTTTTTCTTCTTTTAGTAACATAAAAACCTCCTACTTATTTATCCCGAAATTATTATAACACAAAAAAATAAATATTCCATTTGACTAACTAAATAAGTAGGGTACTATTATGTATAAATAATAAAAAAAGAGGTTTTTATGAGCGGAAGCACTAAAAGAATATGGGCACCTAACATCTCTTTTGAAGATGCCAATAAATTAATTCTTGATTTTTTAAAAAAATGCAGAGAAAAAAATATTTTAACACAAAAAAATACAAACTTATACCATGTTTATAAAAAAGAAGGGCATTGGCCTATAAAAGGTATGACAGAAGTTTCTCAATATATTCGTTTTTCAAAAAATGATAATCCTGATACTGACAGAACAAGAGATAGTGTTATAAGGTTACTTTCTGCTTGTCTAAAAGCTCACTGTTTTTTTAATGAACAAGGTATTGTTCGTAATGAACCTTATATTTTCTCTACACCTGATTTATCTAAACCAGGTTGTTTCCAGTATGGTATTGTTTATCAAATAGAAGACGATAGTAAATCTTATTCTATTGTTGTTGCTGATTGGGATCTTAATCTTTCCAATAGTTCCTTTTTAAAACATTATAATAATGACTATCTTCCTGTTGTTCTTAGCAGTAATAGCTTTAAATGGTTGGAAGTTAAAAGATGGCGAGAACTTAAAAAAACTGAACAGTCGCTTTTAAAAATATCTTCATGGAAAGATAAATTTAATTATTTTAATAAAATCAACTCTATCACAGAAATTGATAAATTTCAGGGAATAGGAACACCTATTTCTTATCCAAATGAAATGAAAGATTTTATTACTATGTTGGGTGGTGAATGGGCAAGAGGTATAAAATCATGGTTTATTCCAAAAGAAATGGATTATCCTTTAGCAAAAGAATATTTAGATTTCATATCTTCTTTAAGTGAAGAAGAAAAATATTTCATCAAATGGTGGAATAAATCTAAATACCCAGAAAAAAATAAAACTATTACAAAATAAAAAATTATCTCAATATAAATATCTCATTATAATTTTCAAAATAATAAAATTTGTATATAATAGTAAATGTAACACAATTATAAACGCATTAAAGGGGCACTAAATGTCAGGAAAAAAAAGACAAATTGTATATGATACAGAAACAACAGGTTTATCTGTAAAAAATGGTCAGGATAGGATAATAGAGTTTGCAGGAGTGGAAATTGTAGATGGTGTCATTACAGGCAAACATTTACATTTTTATTGTAATCCAGAAGGTAAGGCTAGTGATGCAAAAGCTTTTGCTGTTCATGGTATTGAAGATGAATTTTTGAAAACTCAACCTTTATTCTCCGAACAACTTCCTCAATTATTAGATTTTATTAGTGGAGCTGAAATTATAGCTCATAACGGTTCCTCATTCGATGAAATCGCACTTAATATGGAAATGCAAAAAGCAAAACATCCGGTTACTTTATGGGAAGTTGTTTCTAAAGCTACAGATTCTCTGAAAATTTCAAAACAGGTGAATGGGGATAAAACTAAACGTCATAGCCTTGATGTTCTTTGTGATGTTTTTGGTGTTGATAGAAGCAATCGTACACTTCACGGAGCATTAATTGACTGCGAATTACTGGCAGAAGTTTATCTTAAAATGACAGCTAATATGCCAGAGTTAAGAAACCTGGAAGAAGATGAACCAAGAGAACCTGTGCAATATTTGAAGCTTTCTAATAAATTTGAACCTTTGTTTGTTAATCTTAAAGAAAATGATTTAGAAGCACATGAAAGATACTTATCGGGCATAGAAAAAGAAACTGGAAAACCAGCATTAGAACGTGAATTAGCTAATAAACCAAGCTCTTTGAAAATGTAACTAAAAAGACCTCTGTGAGGTCTTTTTTATTTTTAACTCTTGAGTTTCTTTTTCATCCTTATTGCATCAAACATATCTTTTAATTCTTTGCGCTCCCTCTCTGCAAATAATTCAAATTTAATTTCACTTAAAATAAAATTATCTGGTAAAAAATTAAATACATTTGTTATTTCATCACTTCCAAATTCCATAGTGTTTGAATTTATTACAATTTCATTATCTTCTAATCTTTCTGTTATTGATTTTTTATACCTGGGATGTAAAAACATTTTTAAACCATCTATCAAACTGGTCTCTACAAAAAGATTATCTGAAAAAATATTAAAATGTTCACTGCCAATTTCGTCTTTTATGATTGATATTTTAACTTCCTGAAGATTATATATATTCATTAAATGTAAAACAGCCATCAAAAATTCTTGTTGATGATAAGAGCTTTTTATTTCATCCACTTCTTTTATTATTAATTTTAGTTGATTTTCCATAACTCTTTCATAAAAATGGCTTGAATTTATATAAAGGGGGACATTAAAATCTTGAATTGTAAAAAACTGCTCGTTTATCTGAACATTGTCTTTCCATGATGCTAATACACGGTCAAAACCAATCCATTTTTTTGATAGCCTTTTATAAGTCTGATATCTATATTGTTTATTTAATTCTTTTATATTTAACCATTCTACTAATTCATTATTTAGTAAATTTGATAATTTTTCAGATGAACTATTTTCCTCTAATATATTTCCTTCTTTATTTTTTAATATAACTTTACTTTCATTATTTATAAATTCTATAGTATTTATTAAAGGTGTATTTTTAAATATATCTTCTGTTATACATAAAATATATTGTTTATATAAAATATTTAGATGATTTTCGATCTCATTAGTTTCATTTAATTTATCTAAATTATCTAATTGCCTTCGTAAATATGTCATTCGTTCTGAACTCCTTATAGTCTTTTTAATTCTATATTTTTTTGTAATAAAGTATCATTTTTAATTTTATTGTTCAAATACTCTTTTTGTAAGGTTGACTGAACAGATAAACCATATTCTTTATCTATATTAAAATATTCACTATATAAAGCAATTTTATTATTTAAATTTAAACAAATTTCATCCGTATTTAAATTTAAATTCTTATGAACATCATTAAAGAAATTTAATTCTATTAATTTTTTATTTAATTTTTTAAGAAAGACATCTTTTTTATTTATTTTATTTAATATACCTTTTTCATTAAATTTTATTTCAATATCTGGATTATTTAAAAAAATACTTTCTATATAAAAAATCATAATTTTTTTATCAAATATATTTTTTTCATTATAAATATCATTTATATTTTCTTTTGTTTTATATGTAAATTTTATAGCTTCATTATAATTACATATACATTCTGGAATTTCATTATTACTTATGAAAAAGTCATCTTTAGAGAAAAACTTATTTAAGTCCTCTACGCTTATATCTAATAAATTCGCATATTTCATAAAGCGATTACTTCTGGTTATTTCACTTATTTTTTCTATTACCTTTAAAGATTCGGGATTCATGTTGGATAGTATAGAATGGATGCTTTGTTCTAATTCTTCTATATTTGCAACTTCATTATCATCTGTTTCTATAATATCAATACTAACTTCATTTACATTAAAATCAGTTTTAGAGGATGAATTATCTTGAATAAAGAAATTAAATTCATCTATTTCTTTTATTTTCTGAAATAATGACTCTATAATAAAAACAAATGCCTCTTTCTCTAATTTTGTTATATGATTATTAAAATCCACCCATTCTTTTTGTTTAAATTTTTTTATTTCCTTTTCCATGACGTATACGGGAAAACTATTAAATATTTCCATACTTACCTCTTTTTTATATTCTTTTTCTTAACAAATAATCTGATTTAACTGAATCTAATTCTTTAGTAATTATTTTCTTTTCATCATTTATTAGTTCTCTATTTAATAAATCTATTATTCGTTTAAAAGTTTCAGATTTTGTTTCAATCATTACATTTTCCAGACTACTTTTTTTACCATCTATAATCATTTGTCTCTTTATATCTAACTTTTTATAAGATAATAATTTAAATAATGCTTTATAATTATTTGGATCGATTTTCATATAAAATTCATCATTATTATTTAACAAATTAACATCACCACCTTTATTTACAAAAATATCCAGTAATTCAGGAGATATTGAAGTATTATGTCTCCATGAGTATAAGACAGTTTCATTGTTTTTATTAGTTATATTAATATATTCAGCAGGTATTTTCTTTATAAACAAACCATCTTCTTTATCATTATTTCCAAAGCATTCCCAAAAACAATATCCATCACTATGCCTCAAACTAAAATCTACGGGGTAAATCGAATTATTTAATAAAATATCAAAGTCTATATTATTTGCATGTGCAAAAAAGTAAGGGATAATAACATCATCACCATGATCTATTAATGTATTTGGATTAAAACCTTTTTCTAAAAAAACAGGCATCAGATCTGAATTATGCAAGTATTCCTCTACAATACTTTTTCCATCAATTTTTTTATTAAAATCTAATCCTATACTTATAAGTTCTTTAATCATGCTACTTTGATTTGTTAAATTTTTCCTTGTTTTTAAAATATGATTATTTTCTTCATTTATATTAAATCCATAATTTAAAAACTTTTTTTTATCAAAAATTGACATTTCATTATCAAAAAAAACATTAAATTTGACATCAGAATCCATTAGACCTTTATCTATTGCAGTAAATATAACATCAGGAGCATACTTATAAATATTTTCAACAAACTGCAACTTATTAACTTTGTCAAAATCAAAGCCATATTCTAATATTGCATTAAACACCTCTACATTTTTTGAAGCTTCAATAGGATAAAAACCATTAATACATTCATTTACATCAGCATTATACTCTTCTACAAGAAAATTAACGGCTTCTTTATCTGACGCCAAAAATAATGGATTACTTACAGAATGTATTGCTAGGAAATCTTTCATTTTATTATCATATAATGCAAGATAAAATTGTAATTCTAATTTATTATATTTAATTTTCATTATTGTCTCATGAAATCAGTTTATTTATACCATTATATCATTAAATAATATTTGTATAAACATTAGAATTTGTTAAAATAAACCATATGCCGAAAAATAATCAGAAGAGGTATTATGCTAAATAATATAAAAAATGTTATTCTGTCTAAAATAACGAAAGAACCTCTTATTGAAAAAGTAAAAAAAGAACCAAATATTTTATTAAATTCTATAATAAAGAATAAAAAAAAATATACCTTTGAAATTTTAAACCATCAAGGTAACAAAGGTTTAATACAATCTTTATCTAATATTGAATACCCTACATTAATTCATGCAGGAGCCATTTGGAATGTTGATAATGATGTGTTCTCTATATTGTGCAATTATTATAATAAATGTGATGAAAATATACATTTTTCCTTTACAAAGGATATCTTTAGATTTTATATAGATATAGATAGAGGGATTTATAATAAAAAATACCTTAATTTATTTAAATTTTTATCTGAACAAGATATTCATCTTAAAATAAATAATAATATAGAAATACTTCTGGCATATATTGGTAATAAAGATTATTTTGAAATAGCTCATAATAATATTAAGAAATTTGACCCTTTAATAAGTTCAGAGTGCGGTTTATCGCCTTTACATGTTGCATTATACTTTAATAAAAAGGATATAATTTCTTATTATTTAAAAAATAATTTAAATATAAATCCTGTAGATAATTATGGTAAAACACCATTACATTATATCAATGAAAATAACTTAGAATCTTCTTTTATGTTATTAATAAATGGGGCTGACAGACATCTTTTAGATAAAGATGGACATGATATTTTTCACAATAAACAAGAATTAAAAGTAAAATTTATTAAATATGAAAAAGAAATAATATTGGGTAATTTAATAAACAATAATCTAATTAATAAAAAAAATCATAGGTTATGATTGAAAATCATCTTTTTTGTTATCTTCTGGCACTGCGCTTAATAAATTATTTATATTTATTCTTTCAAAAGATAATGTCTCATCCCTTAGCATTCTTTCTATTACACTAATTATACTATCCGTTCTTTCATCTGATATAAAACTAATATTTAAAAATATATTCTCTAATAGTTCAATTAAAGTAATAGTACTTTCATTCATTTCAAAACGATTATGAATATTAAATTTTATTTCAACAAATACATCGTTTTTTATATTTATTGGCAAGAAATATACATCCTCCAAATCAAAGAAATTCACGTTATATGACTCTGTATCATTGGGTTTTGTTCCTGTTATTTCAATCAAAACGTCTGTAATTCTTTCTATATCTTTTCTTCTGTTAGCACCCTTATAATATATACCCACTTCATTTTTATCTCTGGTTATAACACGTAATGATTTAAATATAGACAAACTATTGAAATAGTTTTTTTCCTTTTCTTTTAATGGAATTACTTTTCTTCCGGTAAAATCTTTACCGCCCACAATATTTAATTTAACCCTTATGTCTTTTGATACTTCCATAAAATCATCTATTATAGGCAAAACCATTTTCAGGGAAGGGTAAAAACATAATACTTCTCTCAACAACCTAAGATTAAATATATTATGACCAGTTAAATGAATGGGTGTTGAAATAAACGATAAAATCTCTCCATCATTTAATATCTTTTCACATCTACCATCATTGAAGGTAAATTTTTTATAATCTGTATTTATAAATAGCATAATAAAAACCTCCAAATCAAAGTGTTTATTTACTATACTCCCATTTGGTTTTTTAACAAGATTGTAAAAAGTCCTTTTCAGCAAAATCCTATTATATCCTTTTTCTTGAATTATTTTTTGTATAATTTTCAGTGTCTTTTAAAGGAGCCTCCATCAAAATTTCACTTTTTAACTTATTGATATAGTTTTCATGAAAAGTTAACATCCTTTTTACTTTCACATACTTTTCATTTCCTATAGTTATTGCTACATTAGCTGATAAAGCAGAAACATCACCAAATTTATAATCAAAATTTTCTCTTAATTCATGCTTAGAAATATACTCTTCCGCTATAGCTTGTGGTGTATAACCAAACCTGTCTTTTAAATCAAAAGTTAAGCCATTATCACACAAATATGTTGCTATATCATAAGCCCCTTCTTCATAACATAAATGCAATAAAGTTCTACCATCATAACCAAGTTTATTAAATCTTTTATCTAATAAATCAAAATCAAAATATTCTATTACATATTTAAAGCCTTCAAGATTATCTTTTGATATAGAACTCATTATCGGATAAATATAATCATCTTTTTTTAGACCAGACTTATCGAGAAATATTTTTCTTAATTCATCATTTTCGAGATAGAAAAAATCATATCCAGTTAGAGGATATTCTTTATTTATTAACCATAAAAGTTTCTCAGAGGAAGAATTAAAAATACTTTTATATTTAGTAAAACTATATTCGCTTTTTTTTCTGTTTTGTCTGTCAGCTTTAATATCAAGACCACCATATTTAACCATCAATTCTAATTTTTTAACATCATTAATTATTAAAGCCCATAATGTTTCACTATTTTTAACTAAATTTAATTTTAATGCCAAATAAAAAGAAAAGTTACTCATCTTTTCGATAGCATCTCTGTCATTTTCATATGAAAGATTTAATATTTTTAACATATAATGTTCCTTTTTTTGATATTACTATTATTTAATAAATATATTTTTTTATCAAGTTTTTTCTTATCAAGTTTGTGTTATAATACTATAAGAATATTAATTTTATATATTGGTAAATTACTGAAAATGAATAGTATAAACAAAAAAGTGATAGAACATTTATTTCATTTTAATAACGTTAATTATAATGAAATGTTTCTTAATTCGACGAGTGTTGAGCTTTTAGAAAATATTTGTAGTAAAGTCAATATTAATGATTTTTCACTGACAAAGAAATACTTTACTGTTAATTCGCTAAATGAAGAAATATGTGATTTTTTCTTTGCTAATTATCCTTCTGTATTAAAAAAAGATGATATATTCATTCTATTATTTAATCATCCTGAACTGAGTAATGAATATTTAAAAAAAATTGCTTCACTGGATATTATATCTGATATTTATGAACAAGGATTACTTAACTATTATTATAAAAGTACAAAACTATCAAGTGAAGGGTTATTTAGAGTTCTTGATATATACTCTGAATATTTTTTCGAAAAAAATTGTGGTGCATATACTCGAATTCCTGAGATAAATTTTTACCCTGAGTCTTCTGAAGTCTATAAAAAATACGAACATGTAGTTAAACACTTTTGTAATCAATACAAAATTGATGAAAATACTGGTTTTGAAAAATATGGTGAAGCTGGACTAGCTACTTTTTATAATTTGGGTTTTATAGATATTAGTGAAATATCCACTGCTATATCAAAACAACTCAAAGATCATAAATTCTTTGATTTACAAAAAATCATCGATAATAACCAACTTAATAAAGAAATAATTAATAAGCTATTTCATTTTGAAAAACCTTTTCAAAAAGAGGATATTTCTTTTAATTACAGAAGTTTTATACATAAAATACCAGCATCTTTAATTAATGAAAAAGACAAGGCAGGTAATAGTATTTTAGATTTATTAAAGGAAATCTCACCAGATTCTGATGTGACTGAACTATTATCTGTCATATTAAATAAAGGTTATGATATTACCACTATAGATAATAATAATGAAATTATATTCTTAAAAGATCTTTTAGGTGTTTGCGATTATTACCATAATAATATTGGTGTTGCGTTAATGAATACTACTCTAAATTTTATTTTTGATAATCTTGATAAGTATATAGATAATAAAGAAGTAATTTGCAAAATAGGAAATGATTTATTAACATATAATCAGTTAATAACTGAAAGAAATGTTCCTTTTATGGAAAGTGTTTTTGCGATGAAAGAAAAAGAAAAATTAAATAACTTGCTTTCAGAAGATAAAAATATTAACAATGTTAACAAAAAAAGACTATAAAAAGCCCCGTTTTTAACAGCAGGGCTTTACCAACTAATAGTTAATATATACATTCATATTCTTTTTTTTATTATCGAATTTTCATTATTTAATATTATATCCTGATTTATTAAATCTTTCTCTAAAATTATATTAACTTTATTTACATTATCTGGATTATTTACAAAAACAGCTTCCAGAAAATCATTTGTATCTGTTTTTAAATTATACTTCATCCCATCACCAATAAATCTATAATATTTGAACATTAAACTTAATGGTTGTTCTTTTAGTATTTGAATTATATTCTTATCTGCCTCTATTTTTCCAAGATTAAAATTCATATGGGAGCTATTGCTTTCACTTGGCTCAAAAAGATTAACTCGTAAGGTAGAATATTCAAGCTTCATTGATATTTTTAATATTTCTTTACATAAAGATATCATTTTACTTTCTGTATCCAAACTATGTTTCTGACCATTACGTAAACAGTAATTACCAAGCTTAATGGTTTCTTTTAATAATTTTTTATCATTGAGCAATATTAAATTATCATAGCCAGTTCCTTTTAATAATTCTTTAATAACTTTATCTTTATTATTTTTTTTGATAATAAAATCACTGTTATTCATTTCTCTATTAATAAGATGACCTCGCATAAATTCAGGAAGACTTAAAAAATAATTTAAGTCAGGAAGACCTTCATCTAACTTTATTAAATTCAAACCTGCTTTTTGAATTACATTACTATCTTTCGTTTTTTTACAAATATTACTATCATAGAAATAATCTTGATTATCGACATTATAAAAACAATCCATATTTAAATAATCAAAATCTAATTTTCTAAAAATATATTCAATATGTAAAACAGGAACAATTAAATTTTTCAGCAATTCTACTTTTTCAAAATTATACTCTTCCATAATAAACCTCAAATAACTGTATTAGTTTATTATATCATAAAAAAAGAACCTTTCGGTTCTTTTTTATTATTTTTTCAAATTTTTCACTAACTGTTCAAGGTATTCTGAATATTTAAAATTACTTACTGTTTTAGCCATAGCTTCAAAACTATCAAATCTACTTTTTCTTGAAATAACGGTTTCTTTATCTGGCATTATTATATAGCAAACATCAAGCAATTCAATAAGTATTCGTTCTTTGGAAGAATCTTTTATATCAGGGGATATTTTCTCATTACATATTACAGATAAAGATACATCCCCACTCTCGTCATCCTTTCTTATTATAGTTTGTAATAAATTATCATTTTCTTCAAAAAGAGCATTTAAAACCATTATCAACTGCTGACTTTTATACATAAAAATTTCACAATTTTTTAAAACAAAGTTTCTAAGATTTAGTTCTAATTTTGGATCTGATAACTGTGTTATGGATACTATATGTTCAGGTAAGACAATATCATCAAATCTTTTATTCTTTATTGTAAATACCTCTTTACCACCATTTTCACTTAATCTTTCCCATACATCCACTACAAGATTAAACCCTTCAATAGCTGAACCTATTTCTCTGTATTTTTCAAACCTGTTGTTACGTCTAATATTAAGGAATTCCTCAAAAACCCAGGGCGAATCTGGCATTACGGCGGCATCTAAAACAATGTCTTTTATATCTTCAACAAGTAAGGGTAATAATACTAAATCATTCTCATCATCATATACCTTTACATTCACGCCTCTATGAGGGTTATCTACAAATGGATCTATTGTAAAGGTAAAGTAATCAAAGTTATTATTCATCATATATAAATCTTCTAACTTACAAAGAAACATTTCAAGACTTAAATTATTAAAATGGTCGACCATTAACGGCCAATACTGTAGTTCAAGAGTATAATATTCTTCCAGATTTTTTAAAGTATGCATAAAACCTCTTCTTTTCTTATAAATCATTATATAAACATCATAAATGTAGTTTTATGCTTTTTCAAATAAATTTATAAAAACTATAATCTCTGCTTTGTTTTTAATTTTTTATCTTCATTTGAACTTATTGACATTGCAATTATATTTTTTTCATTTTCTATATTAAACATTTTTAACAGGCGGGGGATAAAATTTTCTAATTTTTTATTTAAAGTTATGTTATCATTTTTAGAAACAACCATTATCCTGTTAACTGTATCTATAAAATTAGAATTATTTAATAAAAAAGGAAATTCTAAATTTTCTAAGACTTGCACATTATTATTTTTTGAATTAATTACATTACGCCTGAAAGTAAGACTGTGATTCAATAAATTATTAAAATTAATGTCTGCACTGTTTACTATTTCCATATATCTGTCATTAAAACTACATGTAGAATTACATATTTCTATTTTGTTTTCATACATTTTTATATAAGCGTTCTCATCAGATAATATTATTTTTACGGCTCCTAACAAAAAACCCTGAGGTATTATATGCTTGTTTGTTAAATATAGATCAGTTTTTATATTTTTATTTTCAAGTGGAATTAAATCTGTTTCTTTATATATAACTTTTGGTAGAATATCCTTTATTTTATCATCAAGATAATCTATCCCAGATAGGTATGGTTCAATATCTTTGTTTCTCTTATTAGTAAAAATGGAACCATTAAAAAAATCATTTTTTATATCCATATTATTCCAGCGATTCGATATAAATTTATATTTATCCATTCTATTTTCATAAGTTATATTTCTATATAAATGAATATTTAAATCACTTATTTTATATCTTAATGTGGTTTTATTTATCATTTTATTTTTAAAAAGTTCTATACTTTTTAAAGATGGATATTCATCAAAAAGCACTTTTAGATGTAAAGATCCAAAAGAATCCATATCAAAATTTAACTCTTTTAATTTTGTATTTTTTTTATCATACTTTCTAAATTGATTTTCTATTATAATAATATTTCTTTGCTCACATATATTATTGTAATGACTCAGTAACTTATAGTAAGAAGACCAATCGAAATTTAAAAAATCATTAAGGTCGCTTTCATTTAATATATATTTTTTATCTTCAAAATTCATATTATAGTCTCTTCTTTAAATTTTCAGTGGAAGATAAATCATTCAGACCTATTTGTTTCATTAATAAAGTTCTTTCAAAAGATATCTCTATCATTTTCAATTTATCCAAATCAAATCCACTCTTACCCTGCTTCGCTTTTTTAAGGCATACTTTTAATAAATTAATAGGTTTTTTTATATCATTATCACTAAACTCTAAATCAGCCCCTAATTCAATTAACATACTTACAGATTTCACTAAACTATCTCTTATTGCTATAGACATGAGATTAGAATCGCCTATTTTTTGATTGATATTAAAACTATTTATATCCAGAGCTTTATTAAACAAATTTCTTTCATCTTTTTCATATTTTTTCATTAAAAAAATCATAAAACTGCCAGAACTTATAAATTTTTGATCTTTAAATTCTTTTTCATTACTTAATAAATAGTTTATAACTTTTTCATCATTATGAATTAAAGCATTTCTTTGCAATACATTTAGAAATAGTCTATTTTCATAATAAGGCATTGATTTTTCTCTCTCATTTTTTACTATAGATTTTAGTAATTCAAAAGTATAATCATTGCTTATTTCTTCAGCTTGTAATTTATGCAACAAACAATCACTTGAAATATTATCGCGTATGATTTCATTTTCTATAATACCTTTTTTCCATGACTTATCTAAAAAAACAGATAATGATTTATAGTTAACATTTAATAACTCATTAAATATCTTTAATTCCTTTATGTACTTATCTACAACAGTACCATTTTTACTTATATCTTTTAATAATAAATCTATAGTAGGTTTATTTAAAGGGATGAGTTTCATTTCCATCAATGATATCATTAAATCTTCATTATTTTCTTTTAATGCATAAAAATATAATGGTGAATGATGAGTTGTTTCTTTATTTATAATCAATTTTAAATGAGAAATTATATCTTTATTATCTAAAAAATTTATATAATGTTCTGGATAAACTAATGGAGCTTTATCAAGCACCGCAACATCGTTTTCTATATCCTTTTTTATTCTTTCTATAAATTTATTCTTAAAAGCCTCTTCTAACATCGCATTAATTTCTTTTTCTGATATATCATTAAAAGAACCATATTCAATTAGAATATTTATGAGTTTTTTTTCTTTCTCTTTTTCTAATTCAAATGTACTTATATCCTCATATGTTTTTATAAATGTATATTGCGGAATTGTTTCTTTTATATAAATTTTAGCCATAGCATCATCAAAATCTCTATGAGCAAAATACATTCTGTTATCTACTATTGCATTAACAATATTATTAAATTCCTGCTGTGTAGTAATATTTATTATTTTCATTATATTCTTTTTACCTTTTTTATATTTTCTTTCACTAATACAGGACTTAATTCTATTTCCATTAATCTTTTTTCAATATGAGATAACAAAGGACCTAAAGATTTATCTAAATAATCCCAACCATTGGGATCTAATTTTTTATTTATTATTTTATTAAATTTTTTATAATCTTCCAGTGTTAAAAATTCATCTATATCCATTAAAAAACGATTCTTTATATTTACATCCACAGATGAAAAGTAGTCGCAAAAATAATTAGATAGTTTAGTTATATTATCTTTATTATTTAACAAAATATCTTTATGATCATCCATTAATGCTTCGTAAAGGTTATTCCTTGAAAATACAAATTCAATAAAACTAAATTGATTTATTAAATCTTTATCTTTAAATGCATTTTTAAAATCTTTAACCAATTCACTAATAACTTCTTTTTTCACTTCAGAAGGCAATCCTGTTATATTTAATGAAAAGGTATGGGGATTATAATCAAATAAACTACAATTGTTATCAATCATTATCTGAGCAGCTTTTAAAAAATCAGAATTATTATCAAAACTATAATAACGACTTAACAAAACATTTAGAGGCATTTGCTTGAAATGGTCGGACGATAATTTATTAAAATCAAATTCGTTATCTTTTAAGAGTTTTAATAAATTTATTTTTTTAGAATCTATATTATTTACTATAGTTGATAGAATTGAAGAATCTTTAGCCAACTCTAATAAATCAGGATATTTAAATGCTTCTTTTAGCATATAGTTTACATAGTTTGATGAAACCTGACTAAAATTAGGAATAAAATCAATTATATTTTTTCCTTTTATTGATTTAAAATCATTAAAGTTTACCCCCCTATCTTTTAAGGATTTTATAACAGTAAAATTATTCATACTTACATGTTCATTATATTCTATATTAAAGCAAACAAAATGACCAAAACCATTAAGGGAACCATATTTACCTATAAAGTTTTGTTTTATTTTTTCGGGTAAATTAACCGTATCATTATAATTACTATCTAAAGCTCCACCTTGCTTAATATAACTATTTAAAGCATTGTATTCACCATTATTAAGAAGCATAAAGCCAATATGTAGACCTGAATTGTTTTCTATTTCATCTAACTTTCCATCTTTTATTTTTTCGCATATATTTTTTATAAATAAATTCTTTTCATTTAATAAATAATAACTAAAATCTCTTTCACTTCCATTCCATTTTTCTTGTAATTTTTTATAGATATCCACATAATCCTGAAAATAATTATCCGAAGTCTTGTTTTCTTTTATGCAATAAGGTATATCATCCTCCAAATCTTGATTATCTGCTATAAATAAAATCCTCATCATTTCTTTTTCAGTTAACATAAAAAAATACCCACCCAATATAATATTCATAAGCTTTATATATTATATCGTAAGTGGGTATGTTTGTAAGTATCTTATCTCAAATAATTTAATACATCCATATAGTTGTTGATTGTAGGTATATTGAACTTTTTGCAAATAAAATCAACATTTCCTTTACGCCAAAAACCATCAGGACAACAGACTATTAATTTTGATTTTCCAGCAAATAATCCAAGTTCCATAAGTGATATAGGAGACAGTGTTCCTGGTTGAAAATACAATAATATATAATCAGATTTTTCCAGATGCTCATACTCCCAGGACACCTGTTCTTCGAATACAGGGTTTTCTATTGTATTAGGTAAACTTGCATCCCAATTTTCTCTTCTTGGATTAAATATTACTATATTATTAAAAGTTTCTACTAATGCACTACTTAACTTATCTTGCCAAAGTTCAGCCTTCCCGTTCTCTATAGAACCACCTAAAAAAATAGAAAAATGACCTTCTGGTGTTTGTGTCTCACATGGAGCTTTAAATATTAATGACATTATAAACCCTCATACAGTTATTGTTATATATACAATAACTGTTATTTTTTATTTAGTCAATTTTATTTAAATTCTTCTTTTGGAACTCACGGTTATTTCATCATTTTTATTTAATAATGTTCTATTAATTAATGATTTTTCTTTTAATATATTAAAATTTTTAATAAATTCGTTTAATTTTTGCATTCTGATGTCACTAACACCATGTCCATTAGAGTAAGCGTAACTTATCAATTCAGAATCTATCTTAAACTTAATATCTTTTATTAACTGTTCGCTATAAAAATTATTTATAAGTATCTCCATCATACTTTCATTTCTTTGGATTACCATTAAATCAATAGGTGTTAAAGCATTATCATTTTTTTCATAAACACTTAAACCACAATTAATATATTTTTCCAGTAGACTTAAATTACAATAACCGGGTTTAGTAATATAATGTAAAATATTACTTCCATCGATTGTCTTATCATTGAATGACAACACTTGTTTTTCAATCAACTCATTGTAAATCAAAATAGACTCATCTTTAAAATGTTTAAATAAACCTTCTAAAAATAGAGGTTTATTCAGCATCATATTTGATTCGTTTATAACATTTAAACAATCCATAATATCATATTTATTTTTTAATCTTTGTTTTGCTTTAACAAAAAGTAATTTATTTAAATAATCGTTTTGTTCATTTTTACTATACTTTAATTTAATAAAATTAATAATATGCCTGCAAGAGCAATATTCAAAATCTTTATCATCTAAAACCGCATCTTCACAAGATAATTTTTCCATTAAAATTCTATTAAATTTTTCTATATTCTTATAACTATTATATCTATTCAAACGAATAGTAAATAAATCAAATATTTCCAGACCTTGATTATTTCTTAACTTTCTAAATGCGCTTACCATATTTACATCTAGCTTTTTTTTAACTTCTTCATCATTAAAGCCAAAAGATAAAAGCCATTTTTCTATTATTTCACTGGTATTATCTATCATATCAGAGTCATCATCATTGCGATTATCTATTAGTTTCCTTATTTCATGACTAAACATAGCTTTTCACCTTTTTATAATCTTTTTTTGTTTGCATCTTTAATATAATTATCTTTTATTTTTTTTGTAATTTCTTTTTTCTCAATAAAACTGGACAATATAGCATAATCATTCTTGTCGCCTTTTTCTTTTACAACATCCAGTGAAAAAGCTTTATAATTAAAATTTTCTAATAAATAAATGCAAAATTCAGCTATACTTGCTTTATGATTTCTACTTATTATTACAAAATGATTAAATAATCTTGAATCATTTAAATCAAACATTTCTAAGTCATATTTATTTATTACTTTATCAAAAAAACTTTTTTCGTAAGAAATTAGATTCAAAAAAGCAGAGAGTGGATATTCATCACCATTATTTAAAGCAGCTACTTTTACATCCTTTTTTATGTAGTCGTTTTTCATAAGGTATAGGAAACATTCTTTATTATTCCTGAAATTATAGAGAACGTATAAATTTACTAAATTAGGATAATTACTATCAGGATCACCTAGAATATTTGTATTTTTTATATCTAATTTAAGTAATTCTACCAAGTTTTTAAAATTATTGCTTTGTATTAACCTATAGCAAAATCGTGATAGGTTATCACGTTTTTTTTCTTCATTCATATATATAGAATAATTTTTGAAGTTTTCTACAACATTGCCATAAGTCATTTCTAAAGGATCAAGTACCATATCATTTAATTTATACTCTTTTATTTTCGGAATAATCTCTTCTTTAAAAAATCTGTCGACTATAGAATCCATAAACTGTATAAAATTAGTTTTTTCATCATTGGTTTTACAAAGATTTAAAAATAATTGAAAGAAACGATACGTTTTATTATTGGAATAAAACATAAAAAAAGCTTTTTGGGAGAAATCATCTTTATATATAGCTCTCTCATCCCTTTGCCTTACAAAGGCATTAAATTTTTCAATTTGATTATTCATTGTATATTTTAATCTCTTATTAAAAGTTTATCTTCCTATGATAACTTATAACGGGTTTATAATACAAGCTAATATTTGTTGATTAAGACTTTTGTTAAAATCTTTTAGACACCCCGCTTATTTTTACAAAAAAATTTTTTGCGCTATAGTAATAAAAACATATAAGGAGGTTATATGAAAAAAATAATGCAAACTTTAACATTGGCTCTGACTATTTTTATACCTGCTATTTCCCAAGCAGGATATATACCTGATGAATACTTTTCATTACAGTTATCAAGAGACCAGTTCTACAAATTGGACTTAATTGGGGATAAATATGATAGAGCTATCGCCAGAGAAAATCAATTAATGGTTAACCTTAGTAGAAATGTTAATGCTATAAATAAAATTCCTAAAAAGACACCAGAACAATTACAAAGCCTTTCTATAAGCATGTCTGCTCTTTCTATGGCTGCTGATCGTAAAGCTATATTGGAAAATCAAAGAAGCGCTGAAATGGACAGACAATTAACACCAGAACAAATTCAACAAAAATATAGTAATCAAAACTATAGAAGAGGAAACAGACAAATAGATCCTATATATCAATAAGTAAGTTTATTAAAAAAGGTTATTCTCTAATAACCTTTTTTAATTTATAATATAGAGATATAAACATCATAACTTTACTGAGATATAAAAATGCAAAATGAATCTACTGATTTTTACGTAAAATTACTGGATATTTTTATAAATAAAACAAACAACAAAAATATAAAGAATCCGATCACTTATCATGACAGAGAAAATTATAATTTATTCTTTAATCACTTTAATTACCGATTATTAAGCATCGCTTTTAAAGAATTAAAAGAAGATGACCCTGCAATTTATGATAACACTGTAAGTGATAAAAGCTATTTTTGTGAAATTTATAAAAAATTAATTATGATTAATATAAATAATATATTAAAACATAAAGATATCAATTTGAGTTCTAATGAACAAAAAATTATGCACTCAATTATAGACAGAACTATAATGGATAATATAAGGTCTGAATATAATGGTTCCTATTATTATTTAGAAAGAAGTAAGACTAATCTTCTATATGACTCTTTTAGCAATAATAGTAATTATTTTATGAATGAAATTTTCAATTTAATCGGTAATGAGAACTATTTCAAAGTTTTATCAGATGCTTTTAAAGATTCAGAGGATAATTTATTATCTGTTCTTGAAGAGTCTATTAAAAACAACAATCTAAATTTAAAAGAACTAAATTCGACGACTTTCATTTCTGATTTTATTAGACTTAATAATAACAATAGAAATGAATTATCTAAAGTTAATACATTAGATAATGATAATATTTCTTATCTTCAACAAGATGGATTAAAATTAAATCCTATTGAAATACCCCGAATTTGCTCTCAACTTATTTTTGATAAAAGGTATAACGATTTAAGCATTTTAATTAAAAATAACCTTATTCATATCAATAATCCTTTTACTGAAACTATAGATCCATTTGACGAAAATATTAATATAAAAACTAAAAATATTATTTCTTTCATTGTTGATGATAACACCATTCAACATAACCAAAAAGCTGTTGATGATATAGTTATATTTTTTGTTAATCATGGTATAAAACTTGATCTAGCTTATGAGGAAGGAAAGACAGTATTATCTTATTTTAACAATAACGTACTAGAAAAAATCAATAATAAATCCATTCTGGAAACATATGATGAGTTGTTTGAGAAAATTCAGGATGAGTTCCAGGATTCTTTTGATAACGAACACAATAATGCTTTAGAATATTTTCCTTTAAACTTTAACTCAGATAAGGTTTTTGATATTCTTTACGATAATCATAAACATCATATTCTTACTGATGTAGGCAAAATAGAAAGTCTTATAAGAAAATGTGCTTATCTTAAACAAAAAGATATTTTAGTGATGGATAATCCCTCTCAATACAAGCCTTCTGATTTTAATGATGACATAGATAGAGTTATTAAAATTATTAATGATTTTTCTAATAAAATAAGTGACGAGTTTATTGTGAAACTTATAGAAGATACTCAACCTTATAATTTCTTAAAACCTTTAGCTGTTCACCTTGAGCAAAAAATTATCAGAGAAAATATTGATGAAAAATTAGAATTAAAAAAACCAATAAAGAGAATATAAAAAAGGAGGCAAAGCCTCCTTTTTATTATTTATATTGATTCTTTCTATATCTTTTCCAGTTATTATTTTTACAATCAAACCTTCTTTCAAATTCATAATGATTACGGGTTTTTCTTTTTCCTCTAAAAGGAACTTTTAATAATTGCTCATCATCCATTTCTTCTACTGGAATAGTTAAATTTATACTTCTGTTCTGCTTATATGATTTTTTTCTATAACGTTTAAATCTTTTATATCCAGTTAAAGGCACAGGACCGCCAGAATAATTTTCATACATTTTTAAACGTCTGTAGTAATATCCTTTTTTATTAAGTGGTCTTTCAAAGTCATTAATGTCTAAAAAAGAACCGTCATTATCAAGTATTATATAATCAAAAGAATAATATTCTCTTTTTTTATCATTTTCACCAAATGGCCAGAATGGAACTATTTTACTAAAATCAAATCCTTTTTGTCCTACAGAGTATAAAAAATTGAATCCTAATATATCCACTAACTCTTCTTTACTACTAAAAAACCAAATATGACCTTCTCTTGAATGAAGACTTATTTTGTTACTCATACTACCTCCATTGAATTATTTAACTAATTCAATGGCGACTGATTATTTTCATATCAATAGTTATTTGCATTTAGTCTCTCCAAAAATTAAAAAGATTTTTTACTCACTGTGTTATACCATCAAAAAAAATATAATTAAAGTCTTTTTATTACTTTTTTTATATCTTCGTCCATTGATAAATTGATATCTTTTAATTGTTTAAAAATGGCCTTCTTCTCCATTTCCACTTCTATTACTATATATTTATCAAGCCAATTTTTAGGCAGTCTATTTTTTTCTTTTATGGTCGATATAGAACAACCACGAGATACTAAATTTTTTATCATGAACTCTTTATCATCCCTACTCATTTCTTCTTTATTTATTAATAAGACATGATCTATTAAGTTTCTTTGATAAATATCTCTGTCATTAATATTAAAAACATGAGGGCATTTCTCTAATAAAAAATCTATCTTTGCCAATGATGATTTTTTATATTTAATTAACTGATAAAAAACGACATTTAATAATTCTTTATTTTTATGATTTAGATCGAAATTATTAAGATCTAATTTTTTCATTAAATCTATAGGTGCGTTAAACAATAAACTATTACCATCATCATCTAATGTGTTATAAGAGAAATAATTATTATCTAATAAAAAAGAAATTGCTTTTTGATTAACAAGAGAAGTGATCATTTTTCCATTAGCCCTTAAATGGCTTATATTTTTTAATTCTTGCTTTATTAATAATTCATCAAATTTTTCTTTAAAATTATCCTGATCTATAAATTTTCTTATGAATACAGAAAATAATTGTATTAATTGATGCTCTCTTTTTTTTCCAATTTTACCAAACTCAATAAAATCATTTACATTAAATCTGGATATTCTATCCTGAAATGACATTCTTTCTTGTTCCATTTTAAATTCTCTTTTTAATTTTAGGTTCAACTTGTTGTGTTTTTATAGATTCGTTTATGAGTTTTTTTTCATGGTAGGCTACTATAGAAGAATGAATTTCATCACCATTTATCTGCCTACGCATTAAATTCGCCCTTGTGATCGCTCTATTATTTAAGACATCACTCATTTCCTTACCAGTTTTATCTTTATCTAATAAGTCATATTTAAAATTATCCATAAAATACATTATATAATCTTTGTTCTTTGAATGAACGGCATCCATAAAATTATTAAAAGATAAACCTTTTTCTTTAAACCAATCCCAATCATTTTTATCTAAATCATGATCACCTATTGTAGATGAAATATTATTACCATTTGGATTACAAGCATTTATATCTAATATGTTATTTTCTATGAAATCTTTTAAAAATTTTATATTATTTTTCTTTAAATGATACACATAATTTAAATTTTTGCTTTTTACATATTCTGTAATATTTATATCATTATTTTTAGCATACTTAGTTAAATTATTTAGAAAACTAATACTATGATCCTCCTGAACAACTGAAACAGTCAACATCATTTCATTAAATCCATTCGCAACAAATTCCATTTTAGCCGGATTATTACCAATGATTGTATTTTCTACTTTGTCAAAAAATTTATCAACACCATAATATTTTAAAATATAATTATTAATTTTTTCTGGAAATATTCTGCCATATTCATTTTTTACCACATTATCAATATATAAATCTAATACAGAGTCTACATATTCATTTAAAATTTTTACAACTTCTTTTTTTATAAAGACATCTGATACATATTTTTTTAAATTTTCTGGAATTTTTTCTTCATTATAATTTATTTTTTTTGATATTTTATAAAGTAAATCTTTATAATCATAAGAATCAAATTCTCTTAAATCCAGATTCATTAACCAAAAATCTTTGTCATCAGAATTATAAGAGTAATGTTCCTGTATTTCATTTTTTATTATTTCAATATTTTTTTGAATATTCAACCTTTGAATGTTAGACATAGCCATACCTTTTTAAATAAAAGAACATATAAATATTATAACAAATAAAAAAGCAGTTACAAACTGCTTATGTTTATTATATCCTTTTTTTATTTAAATTAGATTGTTCTGAAATATTAAATGAATCTAATATTTTAAATTTTTCTAATAATATAAATATATTTTCACTTAATTCTCTGTTTTTTATAAATCTTGTATAATGTTCACCTGTATCATAATCATTTTTAGCTCGCACTATATCAAATATGGTTTCATGTTTATAATTGGTAATATTAACATTTAGCTTTTTATCATTTAATAAATAATATATATATTCAATACTTAATGATTCTACAGCACCAAATAAAGTATTAGCTATCCCTAACTGCTCTTCTTTAATTTTTAAACCACGAGAGTAAAACATATCCCAATCTTCTCTGATTAAATCATTCCCACCTAAGTAATAACTAATATTATATTTATATATCAGAGTCTCTTGATTTATATCAAATAGATTATTATCTATAAGCTTTAGAAAGCTCATCATGTTTTTTTTATTTATAGAAGATAAAACATCTTCTCTCATATAACTCTCTTTTTCTGTTAATTTGTAGAAACAGGAAGGGAATTTAAATTCCTCTGATATATTTATTAAAAAATCAACCACATCATTTCTATTATTTATAAGAGATTGGCTTAATATATTTTCAATAAATTTATATTTTTTCTCTTGATTTATATTCTCATCTTTCATAATTTCTTTTATATAATGAGTATAATTACCATATATAAAATCAAAACCATCTATAATATCTATTAAAGTAAAATCACTTTCCAAAAATGACTGCATTCTTTCATCTGCTACTATGTTAACAGTTTTTAATAATTCAGTTATAAAAACATCTTTAAAATCTTCATTTTCTTCTTCTATTTTTAAAATTTCTGATACTAATGCTTTATTTTGAGCATTTTTAAAAAACAAGATCATCTTAGAAAAAGGCACATAATTATATCCACTATTATTAAAATCGTGTATATAATCTTTATCATTACCATACTTACTAAGAATAAACTCATTGTATCTTGTCATTTTTTCAGGTGAATAACTTAACACTTGATATAAAAAATTGAAAATTGCTCGCCTGTCTGTTGAATTCATATTCAAAACACCCCTTAAATAGATAATATTGCTATCATATTATAACATAAAATATTGCTTTTAGTTATACTGTAACTTTTAATAACATATTATCTGATCAATGGTAGTCTTAGATAGAAAAAAAGATCTCACAGGAGATCTTTTTGTAATTACAATCTTTTTTTATTTTTCCTTTCAATCTCATCTTGTATTTCGATTTCGTCCTTACTTATCAATTTTTTTTCAATAATTACTTTTATTCTCTTAAAATCTTGTATTTTTTCTTTAAAATAATCCCCTTTCCTAGACTCATAATCTAAAATAGTAGTATTAATTAAATTTATAACACTTTCATTTTCTCCAAAGCTTCTATAAATATCTACTTTTAAATCATTTATTAAATAATCAACCATACTGTAATCAGATGACATTATTGCGTTTTTCAAAGCGGAATTTGGTAAATCATATAAATCTGCACCATTCTTTATCAAAAACAAAGTTAGTTTTTTCGTTTCTTTTCTGGCGCTCGCAACATGTAATGGAGATACTCCATTTTGATTTTTCTGATTAACATTAGCACCTAATTTCAAAACATCTTCAAATATACTTTCCATTTTATCCGTTAGAAAAACAAAAATAGAAGAACCTGAATTTGTCACTTGATTTATACTATAACCATTATTTATTAAAAGTTTTATTATTTTTATGACATAAGGAGAACAAATTAGATCATTGCTTTTTGATGATTTTATATAATCTTTTTTACTATACTCAAGACTTCTCATTAAGCTTTCAAAAATTTGCGTGTTTAAAACAGAAGTACAAGCATCAAAACCTCGTATAAATAAAGCAGCCAGATAATTATATTTTCTTTTTATGTTCATTGATGAGGACAATATACATGGAATTATATTATTAAATCTATAAGAGCTATAATTTTTATTATACTCTATACTGATATTATTTATATCTACTTTAGAGTTTTTTAATATCAGTCTGAATAATTTTAAATTATTATTAATTATAGCTTGCTCTAATATACTTTTATTATTAACGTTCCTTTCATTAAAATTAAAATCATAGTTTTTAATTTTTTCATAAACATTATTCAGACTTACAATACAATAATGGCTGATAACACTTTTATTATTTATATCTTTTATATTTTCAACTACATTTTTATTTTTAGGATCAATTATAAAATTTCTGACAAAATTTTTCCTTTTTTCTATATTTATTCGTATATCTTCATTTTTTTCAATTATATCTTTCATATCATCAAAATAATCTGTCTTTTCATATAAAGAAAATATAACTACTGATAACATTTTTATATAATCTTCATGAAGAAGATCCATTTTTAAAAGCTTATTAAAAGTTTCTTGTTTAAATTCTTCTACCCATAAAATTAGAACATTTTTAAATCTGTAGTCTAATATTTCATTATCTTGGAAGTATAAATCCATATCATCACTGTCAGTTTTCTCCAGATAAGGATATATACGATCTATATATTCTCTATTCATACCTTTTATTTTATTAAAAATATCTTCTTTAACATTAGAGAATGTAGATTGCAATGAATTTATATCTATTCCAGAGTAATCATTTAGATTAATTAATGGTAAAGTAGAATCTTCTAAAAATTCTTTTTTTAGTTTTAACAACGAAGCTTGCACGTTTATTTTTTTATCAAGTTCATTCATTTTTATAACCTTTTTTTATTATTAAAATATTTTTGATTTACAGTATCTATGCTCTTGTTTATATAGTCTTTTTCTACTTGATTAAAGAAGATAAGTATTTCATTTCTTTTCCTGTCAACCTCTTTTAACTTAAAATTTCTAATCGATAGCAATTTTTTTGAATTTTTAAGTTTTTCTTGTTCTGCATCAAGCTCTTTTAATTTACTTAAAATGTTTTCTTTTATTTCCTTTATATTTCTTCTTTCTTTTATTAAATTATACAAATAAAAACACATTTCACTATTACCTGCATCTATTGCATGAAAAATAGCATCATGTGTTTTATCATAATAACAAGCGCCATTATTTATCAACCATTTTGCTATTTCATTTGAATTATTTTGATACAATATATTCTCTAATGGCGTTCTGAAAGTATAACCAGGTAAGTCAAAATCTATTTCTTTTTGATATTGATAACTTATAAAATTTACATCTAAACCTTTATCTTTCATTTTATCACACAACACTAAATGTTCATCCTTTAAATAAGGAATGATACTTCTCTTATATTCTTCTGTTTCATCTATTTTAAATGTATTAGGTCTACATTTATCTACTAACAAATCAAGGAAATCTATATCAATTTTATTTATAATTGCCATATAAAAGACATAAGACCCTTTATCTCTATTATATTCTTGCTTTACTATGTTAAATATTTTATTCTTAGTTTTTGGCGATAAAACATTGTACATTTCAAACATAGCTTCTATATGTAGATCATCATTTATATTGTAATATTTATTATCTAACATTATATCTATTATATCAGAGAACTCTTTTTTAAATGGAAAATCATCATCAGAATAATCATCTGCCTTATTTCTTAATAATAAAAAAACATCAAATCCTTTAAGGTAAGAATTAAGATTATTTCTTCTGTCATTTAAATATGGATTTTGAGGCACAAAGAGTTTTTGCAATAATAAAATATCATCATATATAAATTCAGCACACATAATACTTTCAGAGTGTAAACTTTTAATTTTTAATATATCATCAAGAGAACAATTTTTTAACACATCAGGGAATATAACTTTTTCAATATTATTCTTATTTATTAATGAAAAATCATAAAAAAATACTGATTGACCACTTTTTTTCATTTCCAGTATATTTGTATAATCACCATTATTATATAAGCATATTAATTCATTATATATTTCTTCCAAACCAGACTTTACTATATTCTCTATAACTGGATTTAGAAAATTTAACACCTTATCCTTTTCCTCATTACATGTATTTTCATCTAATACAGCTAACTTAGTTTTGTCTACCTCTGGAATATCTATATAAGAAACTGCAAAATTAAATATATAAGAGACCAATTCTTTATCTTTTTTAAATATATCATCATCATAAAGAGATGAGTTATTTAGCAATTTATTAAATTGGCTTGACTCTATATGAAGCAAATTGTCTTTGTAATAACTTTTTATAAAATCCAAATGCATAGATTAGCCCATCCTATAGTAAATTATGATCTTTTAATATTTTTATTCTATCATTATCTTCTTTATCAAGAATAAATTCAATTAAATTTTTACCTGTGAATTTATTCACTATATAAGGATCACATTTTTTCGCCAAAAGATAATCGAAAAGTTTTAATTTGTTTTCCCCCTTGCTCGCACAATATAAAGGAGAATACCCTGATTTATTTATCAGATCAGGTTCTGCACCCATTACTATAACCTGATCTATTAAATCAATATAATCATCATTAAAAAAGTGAAGAACATTGTTTCCAAAACTATCTACATTATGAACTGATAGGTTATTTACCAACAAATAACTCAAGAATTTTCTGCTTATTTTATTTTTAACACAAAGTATAGAAGGCACTTCAACATAATCTAGAAAAAAAGGTATTTTATTTAATTTTAAACCTTTTCTTATTAACTTTTTACAAAACTTGTACTTTTCCTTATCACTTAAATTACTTTCTATTAAGTAATAAAAGCAATGACTAAAAACAAATGAACCACCAGCTTTACCTTTTTTATAAAAATAACTATTTATATCTACATCGCTATTTTTTAAAATATATTTTGCAAATCTGATATTCTTATTTTTTATAGCTTTCTCTAATAAATTATTATGACTAAATCTATCTCTTTCATTTATCTTACTTACAGGTATGAGTTTAAAAATCTCTTTATGCCTGATTATAGAATAGTTATCAGAAATCGTATAATAATTATTAGAAAGTAAATCATATCTTTTTAAATTATTATAAGTATAATTTATGAGTAAATTTTTTGCTAATCTACTATACATTCTTATTCCATTATCAGGATAATCATTTAAAAAATAAAAAAAGTAAAAATCATTTATTTTTAATTCGTTTATCTTTTGTGGGTTCATTAATAACTCTTTTACATTTTTTCTTATAAATCGCGCTCTTTCCAGTATAAACTTATAGCTAATTTTTTCCTCTATATCAGATTTACAATTATTTTTATTTTGTTCTAAAAATACTTTTAATAAATTTATAATTAAGGAATAATAATACTTCTCATTATCCATAAGATCATTATTATTTTCTAATTTATTCATCAGTTGAAAAAAGTTAAAATTTTTTTGTTTTCTACAATCTATATGAACTAAATGTTTTATATAAATATCGACCATTTCTTTTAACATATTCACCTTAAAATTGAAAACATCATTAGATTTAGTGTATCATTATCAAAAAATTTTAAAAGGATTCTTATGACAATATTCAAAGCAATTAATTACAAAGATTTAGATGAAATTAAAAAATATGTGGAAAAAGATATCAATGTTCTAACTAAAAAAAACAAAGGAGGCTATACTCCCTTACAGGTTGCTTTTTACTCCTGTAATGGAGATTACTCTATTGTAAAATATCTGGTTTCTAAGGGTGCTAATATAAATAACGTTAAAAATAAACATAATGTCCCCATTCCTTTTTTGATTGTAAAAAAAGATAATCCAGACATTATAGAGTTTCTTATTCAACATGGATTAGATTTAAGTTTAAAAGATAATAATGGTTATTCGTTACTTGAAGTTGCCTTTTTTTATCAATGTCATAAAGTAGTTTCTATTCTACAAAAATATATAGACATCAATAAAGACATATTTGTTTTGTTAGATAAGAACATGAATGAGGAAGTTATAAAACTTTTAGATAAGGATAATGTCAATTCATTCAAAGGACGCTATTCATTCATTGAACGAATCTTACTGAATGGAAATGAAAAAATTTTAAGACATGTTTTGAAATTTTCACAGGTAAATTTAAACTTATTAAATGAAAAATCAGGATTTTCATTAGCTATGACTTTAGTTCAAGAAGGTCAGGAAGAAAATTTAGAACTTTTTTTAAAGAATGGGTTTGATCCAGATTTAAAAGATAAAAGAAATGAAACACCTTTATTGTATGCCGTAAAACAAAAAAATATAAATGCCATAAAAACTCTTTTAAATTATGGAGCAAGAACAATAAATGAAAACACAAATCCTTATAATAATATTTTAGAAACTGACTATAGTATTATTAATCAATCTTATGAAAGTAAAAGATGGGATATCATTAAAATGATTTTGGATTATACTAATCAAAACGAAAGCAAATATATTGATAAATATCCATCAGTTTTTATTTATTTTATCTACAAGGGATTAAAAAAAGATCTTCAATATATATTAAAACATGATCTTGAAATTAATTTCGATAAAAAAGACAATGATGGGAATTCAATACCATTTTTATTAAACAAAAAAGGCTATACCGATTTTTATATTCAAATGTCAAAAGAAAAACTTATTCTTAATCAAAATGAAGTTTCAAATACGAGAAATAAGAACAATGAAAATGTAATTTTTTCAATTGTTAGAGGAAATTATTCCCAAAAAAGGAAACAGGATATTATTAATAGTTTTATAAATTCTGGTGTTGATATTTATTCAATAAATAATAATAAGCAAAATATATTAGATGTGGCCTTAACTTGTTTTGATAATGAAATGGTTGAATTTTTAATAAATAAAGGATTAAAACCAAATGCATATGCATTCCCTAAAGAAAGAATTAAACTTTGTGATAAGTGTGATAAAAATGTAGATTACGGATCTTTATTTTATCTTATAAGAAACCCTGTCCCTAAAAAACAAAAAACGAATCTTAAAAAAGTAAAAACAATAACTTTTTATATGGAATATTTTAATATTGATTTAGATATTGAAATTAAATTTTTGAGATATGGTAAAAAGAGAAAAAATGATCCTACTAAAGGTTATGATACATATAATTTAAGGTCATATTTAAAGTGCTACCTTCCATTTCTTTTAAGTCATTACGAAAAACAATTAATTAATAAAACAATAAATAAAAATAATAGTGAAGCTATTATACCTACTAAAAAAAGAAGAATTTAAAAAATAGTGGCTTCGGCCACTTTTTAGGAATAACTAATAATTTATAAAAAAATAATAATAATTGTATTTACCCCGTTACTTTATAAAAACAAGTGTATAAAATATGTTCTATTATTTATATATAAGTAATTTTTGCATTTATATTATTTTCAAAACTCCAACCTAATAATTCACCTATATCTTTTTTATTATTTTTATTTAATAACCAATTAATTTCTACATATTTCTTTATAAAAGGATTTTCGTATAGATAACACATAGAAGATTTATCATTCCAAATCAAATTAATCGTTTTATATTTAAACAATGAATGACAAGTAAACATATTAAAATTTTCATTAACTTCTATTGTCTCAATATCATGATCATTTATTATATATTTATGCCTTTCATAATCATTCGAAATAATTAAAGATATATAATTTGAAAACCAGGGTTTAAATTTAAAATTATGAATACCTGCTTTATAACTTTTTTTAATTAATTTTATATTATCAAATTTAGAGGTAAACTCTTCAATAAAAAAATCTGATCTTGAATATACCGAAAGATTAATTTTTTTATCAGTCCATATAATTTTTGTTTCTAGTAATTGAATTTCTTTTTTTATTTTACAAGGGTATTTTATTTCCTTTTTTTCAGTATCTATAAACTCTAAACATCTCATTAACTTCTAACCTTATAATTAATTTTATTTATAGTTACATATAACATGCAATTTATACAAAAAATCAATTATTTTTTCATTTAGAAACATATTTATTTCTAGTAATAAAATTTCATATATGATACTATAAGGGTAATCATATATTTGGAGATTATTTTATGAACTTAACTAAAGCACTTCTTGATTCTTGGCTGGATGAAGTTTTATCCACTAAAGAATTGTTAGAAATTTGTTCTGATGATAATTTAAACTACAAAAAAATTAATCATGGAAATATTCTTTTTCATGCTATATATAAAAATAAAATAAAATTAGTAAAAGAAGTATGTCTGATTTTACCGGATATTATAAACGTTGTTAATACACAAGGACGAAGCCCATTAAGATATTCTATAAATCTTGGTAGAACAAGAATAGTTGATGTTTTATTGGCTCAGCCTAAAATCATACCAGATATAGATATTACATCTTATGATGACATTTCTTTTGAAAAAAATGCAGAAATAAACCATAAAGGTGAATATTTTTTGCCTAATTTATTAATAGATGCCATAGAATCAAAAAAAATAGATATAGTAAAATCTATTATAGATTTAAATATGGAAAGTTCAAAAAGAAAAGAAAATACTCAAAGATTAAAATATTATCCAACTTCATGGGAGCATTCTGGTAAAGAAAATTATATTGATGCATTTACATATTCTATCTTCGTCGACAAAAAAATAAGTTCTTTTATATTAGACAACTATCCACACATTAAACTAGATAAAGATATTTTTATATGTGCTGATTACATAAATAATAAAAATCCATTATCATTACTATTAGAAGCTTTTAAAGATACCAAATATTATAAACATGAAAAATCTAACAAAAATATTGCTGATGAAATTTTGGTAAATATTAATAA
>Ga0308160_10000479_pt1 | contig 76031 bp, 71 predicted proteins | sample PhyFR1_FD_201036 | JGI IMG/M metagenome (GOLD analysis project Ga0308160, IMG submission 201036) | Phyllosphere microbial communities from UC Gill Tract Community Farm, Albany, California, United States - DLSLF.R1 | ecosystem: Host-associated > Plants > Phyllosphere > Unclassified | place: USA... | reverse complement strand
GTTCGAGATCTTCTTGTCGCACAGCAGGACGAACGGATTGTCGTGGATCGCGACTTGCTTGTCCGGGTTGTTGATGAAGTAAGGCGACAGGTAGCCGCGGTCGAACTGCATACCTTCGACGATGTCGAGCTCGTCGTTCAGCGACTTGCCGTCTTCGACAGTGATGACGCCTTCCTTGCCGACTTTTTCCATCGCTTCAGCGATGCGCTCGCCGATCGAGTAGTCCGAGTTGGCCGAAATCGCGCCGACCTGGGCGATTTCCTTCGAGGTGGTGCATGGCTTGGCGATTTTTGCCAGCTCTTCGACGGTGGCTGCAACAGCCTTGTCGATGCCGCGCTTCAGGTCCATCGGGTTCATGCCGGCGGCAACGAACTTCATGCCTTCGCGCACGATGGCTTGTGCCAGCACGGTGGCGGTGGTGGTGCCGTCGCCGGCGTTGTCGCTGGTTTTGGAAGCGACTTCCTTGACCATTTGCGCGCCCATGTTCATGAGCTTGTCTTTCAGTTCGATCTCTTTGGCGACCGACACGCCGTCCTTGGTGACGGTTGGGGCGCCGAACGAACGGTCGAGCACGACGTTGCGGCCTTTCGGGCCCAGGGTGACCTTGACTGCGTTGGCGAGGATGTTCACGCCTTCGACCATCTTGGCGCGCGCTGCGTCGCCGAATACTACTTCTTTAGCTGCCATTTTCTGTTTCTCCGATTATGCGGTAGATGTTTTGTGGGAGGATTACGAGACCAGGACGGCCATGATGTCTTCTTCGCGCATGACCAGCAGTTCCTGGCCATCGACCTTGACGGCCTGGCCCGAGTACTTGCCGAACAGAACGCGGTCGCCGACCTTGACTTCCAGTGCGCGCAGCTGGCCGTTGTCCTGGACCTTGCCGGCGCCGACAGCCAGGATCTCGCCCTGGTCTGGCTTTTCAGCCGCGGCATCAGGGATGATCAGACCCGAGGCGGTCTTGGTTTCCTGGTCGAGACGCTTCACGATTACGCGATCGTGCAGTGGGCGAAGGTTCATGCAAAACTCCTTATTCAGTGTGTGGACTAGCTGTTAATCTGCGTTGGTCGCCGCATCGCCGATTTGTATTGACGCTGCAGCGGGAAAGAGTTGTTAGCACTCTCAACTAACGAGTGCTAATTATAGGGACGATAATTCGGCATTTCAAGTTGCCATGTTGTGAATTTGGCTGTGCTTGGTTGATCCGGATCAAACTGCCCGGACGTCATGCTGCATTCAGCAGTCAAGCGAAGGTGTGGCGAAAAACATAAACGCGGAGGTTAGCATTGATTCGGCGCCCCTCGCCGCACTCTTGGCTGGTAATGACATAGATCAAACTCGACCGAACCGCACCTTGACGACAGCCGAACGGTGGACTTCAACGGATGAGCTTACAATGCGTGCCATCCGTGCCCTGCCGCGTGTTTCCGAGAGTTGCCTGTGCCTCGACACCTTTCCTGCCACCTGTTTGCCGCCGCAATTGCCACGACTGCCGCCGGCGCCGTCCACGCCGCCGGGCCAACGCCTGACGCCCAGTGCGCCACGCTCGACAAGCTCGCCTACCCGGCGGCGGACCGCCCGAGCACCGCGCAGCAGGCGGCGCTGGCAAGCTGCGACGCGCCGGCCCTGTACTACGGCATCCGCCAGCCGCGCGATGTCGTCAAGGCGCGCCACTGCGCCTTCACGCCCGACAAGGACGACGACGTATTCTCGAAAAAAGCCGGCGTGCTGATGATGCTGTATGCGAACGGGCAGGGCGTCGCGCGCAACCTGGCCTTGGCAAAGAAGGCAGCCTGCGCGGCCGGTGGCGCACCGGCCGAGCTGAGCGGGCGCCTGGCCCACCTGGACGAACTCGCGCCCGGCAAGCGCGAAGCGGGCAAGCCCATCGACTTTTGCGACGACATCACCAGCGGCATGATGATGGGTTATTGCGCCTCACTGGATGCGGCCCAGGGCGACGTCAAGCGCGAACGGACGCTGGCGGCGATTGCCGCGCAGTTCAAGCCGAACGAACAGGCCGCGTTCTCGCGCCTGCTGAACAGCCTGTCGCGCTTCGTCGAGGCGCGCGGCGGCAACGAAGTCGACCTCGGCGGCACGGCGCGCGGCATGCTGGTCGCCCAGGAAGAAGACGCCCAGAAGGATGCCTTCCTCGCTGCGCTGCAGGCTTTCGAGCACGGCAAGCTGCCGCGTTTCAGCGCAGCCCAGGACCAGGCGCTCGACCGCGAACTGAATACGGTTTACGGGCAGTTGCGGCGCCTGCCGGTCCAGGAATACACGACCATCAGGATGGCGGACATCCAGGCGACCCAGCGCATCTGGCTGGTTTACCGCGACGCGTGGGTGGAATTCGGCAAGCTCAGGTATCCTGCTGTCCCGGCACACGCCTGGCGCGCCCACTTCACCCAGCAGCGCACGGCCATGCTGAAGGCACTCCTGGAAGAGCTGAGCTAGCAACTGCCACGCTCTCTTGTTGACTGTCAAACCTTATCAGACCTATAGTTACGAATGATTTCCGAATTCCAAGACCTATCCGACAAGATCGAGCGCCTCGCTGCGCTGGTCGGATCGCTGCGCAGCGAAAATGCGCAACTGCGCCAGACCAACGTGCTGCTGAACGAAGTGAACACGGCGCTCATCGAGCGCCTGGTCGAAGCCCAGCGCCGCGTCGAAGCCGTGATCGAGCAATTGCCGGCGCCGGCAGGAGAAGCCGAAGAAGACGGGGACGACTCCACGAACGCCGAGGCCACCCGATGATTTATCTCGATGTCACGATCATGGGCCAGCCCTACCGCCTGGCCTGCAAGGAAGGCGAGCAGGCCACGCTGCGCGACGCCGTGCGTTACCTCGACGGCAAGATGACCGCGCTGCGCGACTCCGGCAAGGTAAAGGGCAACGACCGCATCGCCGTCATGGCCGCGCTCAGCGTCGCCGCCGAATTCCTGTCGGTCAAGTCGCCGCAAGGTCCACTTTCCGATATGACAATGCTAGAAGTGAAACAAAAGCTGGAAGTCATGCATAGCGTGCTCGACCAGGCCCTGGCGCCACAAGAAAATTTGCCGTAACGGTCCAAATACGTTTGACATCCCGCTTCAAGCGAGTAAACTGCGAGGCACCCTGCGGTGTTCGAGATTGCCATATATTCCTTGAACCATTTGTATGCATAGGTTGCGGGATTATGTGCGATGGGCGTGAGCGTCGCTAGTTCGACGAACCCGAAATTGCGCTAACTGCGACCACCTTGAGCCGTCAGGTTCTGGGATGCCGGCATGGACGGCACAGGCGGGGCTATATTCCAAAAGACGGTTGCGGGCATTGCGCTTGCAGCCGTTTTTTCATGCGCGCACGCTTTTTATGCGTGCGTTTTTATTTGTGGAGTGAATGCGATGCGCTACTGGTTGATGAAATCCGAGCCGGATGAAGTCAGTTTCGACGACGTTCTGGCCGCACCGGGGCACACCGTCGCCTGGTTCGGCGTGCGCAATTACCAGGCCCGCAATTTCATGCGCGACGGAATGCAGGTCGGCGACGGCATTTTGTTTTATCACTCCAGCTGCGCGGTGCCTGGCGTGGCCGGCATTGCCGAAGTGGCGAGCGGCCCGTATCCCGATGCCTCGCAATTCGACAGCGCGGGCAAATACTTCGATCCGAAAGCCACGCCCGAACAACCACGCTGGATCTCGGTTGACGTGAAAGCGAAAGAGCAGGGTCGTTATTTACCCTTATCGGAAATGCGCACGCTTCCCGAATTGGAAGACATGGTCTTGCTGCAAAAGGGCAGTCGCTTGTCCATTTCGCCGGTCACCCCAGCCCAATGGACCACCATCCTGAAATTAATCCGCGGCTGAATCCGTAGGGTGGACGGGTCTCCCGTCCACGCGAAACATGCCCATCCAAAAATAATCCTTGCAACCGTTAGATGATTGGCTAATAATCGAAGCATGAGCACCGTATTCAAAGCCTTGTCCGATCCGACCCGCCGCAAAGTCCTGCAGCTACTCCAGCAGGGCCCCATCGGCGCAGGGGAACTCGCGGAGATGTTCGATGTCTCCAAGCCCACCATGTCGGCGCACTTCGCGGTGCTCGTCAATGCAGGCCTCATCGACGCCGAGAAAGAGGGGCGCAACATTACCTACCGCCTCAAGCTCTCGGTGCTGGAAGAAGCCTTGCTGGCGTTTGCGCAAACGTTTGGATTGCAGGTCACGCGGCCGGAAGACGGCCATTCGGAAAACCGATCGACACAGGAGAAGTAATGACGACTGCTGCATCGTATGGCCGGCCGCTGCTTGGCGCGGCGCTCATCCTTGGCATCTCGGGCGCGTTGGCCTGGGCCACCCCGACCCATATCAGCGACGAGCTGGCGCGGCGCCTGGTGGCCGCCATGCTGGGCGCGGTGGTCGTGATCTACGCGAATGCCATCCCGAAAAGCCTGACCGCCCTGGCGCAACTGCGCTGCTCGCCCGAACGCGAACAGGCCGCACGCCGCTTCGCCGGCTGGAGCCTCGTGCTCGGCGGCATCGGCTACATCCTGGCCGCGGCGTTCGCACCGCTGCACCTGATGCACCTGGTCGGCGGCGGCATGCTCGCCGTGGCGGTGGCGGTGGCGGTGTTGCGCTGCCTGGGCGTGGGTTCGCGCGCCGCGCGCGGTTGAGGAGCGGCCATGTTTGCGATGCTGATGGGTTTGAAGTCGATTGCGCCGCAAGAACTGCACGGGCGCATCGGGCAGGGCGGACCGACCGTGGTCGACGTGAACGCCCGCCAGTCCTGGCTGCGGGCGCGCGTGCCGGGGGCGCTCAACCTGGCACCGGATTTCGACGCCGCCATGCTGCCGGCCGACCTCCACACACCGCTGGTGTTCTACTGCTCGAACCCGCTGTGCCGCAAGGCGCCGCAGGCGGCGCGCAAGGCGGTCAAGCTGGGCTATGCGGATGTGCGCGTGATGTCGGCCGGCATTACCGGCTGGGTCGGCGCGCAGCTGCCGGTGGAAAGCGGCGATTAGCGGCGTGCAGGCGGCGTGCGGCGGTGATTACTTGCGCTTCGCGCCGGCCGGCTGCTGGCCAGTGGCAGCCCCGTTGGGATCCACGGCGGCCGGCAAGCCGGTTTGCTTGCGGCAGGTATTGCGCATAGCAAGTTCCTCGGCATTCGTCTGTTCCAGCGTTTTCGGTGGCGCCTTGCCTGGATTGGCCTGCATATACTTCGCTGCTTTTTCGGCGCGCGCCGCAAAGGCCGGGGCGAAGCATTTGCAGTAATCGGGCAGCTTGGCATTGCCTTTCAGGTCGGATTCGCCGAATGGCGCCGGGAAGTCGGCTGCTTGCAGGCACATGTCGTAATAAGCCTGGTTGACGTTCTGGGCATGTGCCGGGGATAGCGCGGCAAGCAACAGCGCGGTGGTGCTGGATATGCGGACGAGCAAGCGACGGTCAAGCATGTTTTCTCCAAGAGCGAATAGTTTAAATGCAACTATCAGTATAGTATTAAGATCCTTCTGGAAACGTACTGATTTGCTATCCTTGCCTTTTATTCGCGCTTGCCCATGCGGCATGGATAAAAGCCGCGCGACAAACGCTGCCGCTGGATTGCCATCGGCCTGAATCCCACCCATCGATAACCTTGCACGCCTTGCTCGACCTGATCAACCTCGTTCCACGCGACTGGATTCTTCCGCCCGCCAACCTGTTCCTGCTGATCGCCATCGGCCTGTTGCTGCGGCGCCGCTGGCGGCGTGCCGGCACCATCCTCGCCGGCGCCAGCCTGGCATTGCTGGCCTTCCTGTCGACGACCGCCGGCGCGCGCCTGCTGGTCGCGCCGCTGGAAGCGATGAGCACGCCGCTGCGCGATCCGCAAGCGGCGGGCGCGCAAGCGATCGTGGTGCTGGCCTCGGGGCGGCTGCAAAGCGCGCCGGAATACAGCGACCGCGATATCCCGGACTACATCGCCCTGGGGCGGGTGCGCTATGCGGCCCACCTGCAGCGGCGCACCGGGCTGCCGCTGCTGGTGAGCGGCGGAAATGGCGGCAGCGGCATCGATCCGCCCGCGCACGACCGCGCTTATGTGAAAGCCGACGCCATGGCCACCGCGCTGCGCGAGGACTTCGGCGTGCCGGTGCAATGGGTCGAGCGCCACTCGCGCGATACCAACGAGAACGCGCGCGATAGCGCAGCGCTGCTGCGCGCCGCCGGCGTCAAGCGCATCCTGCTGGTGACCGACGCGATGCACATGCCGCGCTCCTGCGCCGCCTTCGAGCGCGCCGGACTGGATGTCGTGGTGGCGCCGACCATGTTCTTCAGCGCCCAGGCGCGCGGGCTGCATGCCTGGGTGCCCGGTCCCGAAGGCATGCGCCGCGCGCGCTACGCCCTGTATGAATGGATGGGCAGCATCTGGTACCGCCTGCGCGCGGACGCCAGGGACGCGGCCATCGAAACCAAATGCTACGGATCATGAGGACCGCGACCAGCATGCAATCGACCCCTTCCTGTTTCACGAACGATGGGAGGACGCGATGGATCCGTTGATGATCCTCGCCCTGCTGGCCATGGGCTGCTTCGGCGGATTTGCCGCCGGCTTGCTGGGCATTGGCGGCGGCATGATCCTGGTGCCTTTCATTACCATGGTGCTGGCCGCGCGCGGCGTGCCGGACGAATTGGTGGTGCACATGGCGATCGCCACCTCGCTCGGCACCATCATGTTTACCTCGCTGTCTTCGGTGCGCGCCCACCACAAGCATGGCGCGGTGGTCTGGCGCATCGTGGCGCTGCTGGCGCCGGGTATCCTGGTTGGTTCCACCATCGGGCCATGGATCGGCAAGCAGATGAATACGGCGACGCTGTCGGTGTTCTTCGGCGTGTTTGTCACCTTCTCTGCCACGCAAATGTTGATCAACAAGAAGCCGGCGGCTGCACGCCCCTTGCCAAAAGCGCCGGGCATGTTTGCGGCGGGTGGCGTGATCGGGGTATTGGCGGGATTGGTGGGGGCGGGCGGCGGTTTTGTGTCGGTCCCCTTCATGACCTGGTGCGGGGTGCGCATTCACAATGCCGTGGCCACCAGCGCGGCGCTCGGGTTTCCGATTGCGCTGGCCGGGACGCTGGCGAACATCGTGTATGGATGGAATGCGCCGGGCTTGCCGGCGTATTCGCTCGGGTTCATCTATGTGCCGGCTTTATTGATCATCGTCGCGGCCAGCGTGGTGATGGCGCCGCTGGGTGCGCGCACGGCGCACCGGATGCCGGTGAAGCAGCTGCAGCGGGTGTTCGCAGTGATCCTGTATTCGCTGGCGGTGTACATGTTCTACAAGGCCGCAACCTAAGCGTGGCCTGCAGCGTCGATCCGTACGGTGGGCACCCCGTGCCCACGCGGTTACGTGCAACTCCTTGCACCTTTGGCGGTGGCATATCGCTCGCCAACTTCAAGCAAGGCCAAGGATGTCGGCCATCGCATATTTCGCGAGCGAGGCTTTACCGTTAGCGGTGCAAGGACAAGCACGTACCCGCGTGGGCACGGGGTGCCCACCGTACGGGATACGCTAGCAATCGAACAGCGCTCGGGATAACGCGAACAAGAAAAAATCGGCGCCGCAGCGCCGATGTCATTTATGCCCGCAGCGGCTGCTTGCCATCCCGCGAATACGCCCAGGCCAGCATGGCCAGCGCCGCGACGATCATCGGCAGCGACAGCACCTGGCCCGAGGTGATCGGCAGGCCCATCACCGTGGTTTCCCAGTCCGGCACGCGGAACCATTCGGTGAAGAAGCGCGCGCAGCCGTACAGCAGGGTGAACATCGCCCCCACCGCCAAGCGCGGACGCGCCTTGCGCGCATACGGCCACAGGATCAGGAACACCAGGATGCCGTCGATCAGCATCTGGTACAGCGGCGACGGATGGCGCGGCGTGTCGAGGAAGCCGATGCCGTTCGGGTTCGGCCACAGCATGGCCCACGGCAAGCTCGGGTCGGCGATGCGGCCCGGCAGTTCGTGGTTGATGAAATTGCCCAGGCGCCCGGCGGCGTAGCCCAGCGGCACCATCGGCGCGATGAAGTCGTACACGTCGAGGATATTGCGCTTCGACTTGCGCGCCCACAGCGCCATCGCAATCAGCACGCCCAGGAAGCCGCCATGGAAGGACATGCCGCCTTTCCAGACCTTGAAAATCTCCAGCGGATTCTCGAAGAAATAGCCCGGCTGGTAGAACAGCACCTCGCCCAGGCGCCCGCCGAGCACCACGCCGAGCATGCCGTAGAACAGCATGTCGTCCAGGTCTTCCGGCTTCCAGCCCTGGGCCGCGATGTGCGGCTGCTTGATGCGCACGCGTCCCAGGATGATGAACATCGCGAACGCGAGCACGTACATCAGGCCGTACCAGTGGATGTCCACGGGGCCGATCGAAAACGCGATCGGGTCCGGATTCGGGTGTACCAGCATATTATTCTTTCCTCAGTAATTCCAAAAAGCCCTGCAACACCGGCGAGGCATTGTCGCGGCGCCAGGCCAGCCCGAGTTCCACCAGCGGTGTCGGGCTGGCAAGGGCACGGTATTCTACGCCGGGACGCTGCAGGTTCGAGACGGATTGTGGCACAAGTGCCAAGCCCATGCCTGCCGACACCAGGCTGACGATGGTCTGCATCTGGATCGCTTCCTGGCCGATGACGGGCGTGATGCCGGCATCGTGGAAGCAGCTGAGGATGGCGTCGTAGAGGGCCGGCGCACTTTTGCGCGGGAAAATGATCAACGGCAGATGGGGCAGGGCGCCGAGTGCGACCGGCGTGCCGTCTGCCGGCAACACACCTTGCGGCGCGCACAATACCAGCGCTTCCTGCAGCACGCTGGTGTAGTCGAGGAAGGCCTGCGCCTTGTCCGGCAGCGGCGGGATCAATAGCCCGGCGTCGATACGGTCGTGCAGCAAGTCGTCGATCTGCAAGTCGGTGGTCGCTTCCTGCAACACCAGCTCGACTTTCGGAAACGCCGCGCTGTAGTCGCGCAACAGCGGCGGCAGCACGCTGTAGTCGGCCGGCGTCACGAACGACAGCGCCAGGCGCCCCGACTCGCCGGCGGCGGCGCGCCTTACCAGTTCCGGCATGCCGGCAGCCTGTTCCAGCAGGCGCCGCGCTTCGGGCAGCAGGGCGGCGCCGGCCGGCGTCAGCTCGACTTGCCGGCGCGTGCGCAGGAACAAATCCGCCCCCAGCATGTCCTCGAGCGCGGCAATCGCCTGCGACAGCGGCGGCTGGGTCATGTGCAGGCGCGCGGCGGCGCGGCCAAAGTGCAGCTCGTCGGCGACGGTGACGAAATAGCGCAGCTGGCGCAATTCAAGGTTCATCGATATCTATTCCCATCGTTTTTATCGGCATTGATATGCCACGCATATCACAGCTCGGCCAATCTTATATTTGACGCCCCCTGATGCGCAAGGCATTCTCACAAGACTGTTTTCGAGGAGTCCACCATGGCTGACACGCCGCGCTACAACCGCCGATCCCGCAACATCACCGAGGGCGTCGCCCGCAGCCCGAACCGCTCGATGTACTACGCGATGGGCTACGAGAAGGATGATTTTGCCAAGCCGATGATCGGCATCGCCAACGGCCACTCCACCATCACGCCCTGCAATTCCGGCCTGCAAAAGCTGGCCGACGTGGCGATTGGCGCGGTGAAAGAGGCCGGCGGCAACCCGCAAGTTTTCGGCACCCCCACCATTTCCGACGGCATGTCGATGGGCACCGAGGGCATGAAGTTCTCGCTGATCTCGCGCGAGGTGATTGCCGACTGTATCGAAACTTGCGTGAATGGCCAGTGGATGGACGGCGTGGTCGTCATCGGCGGCTGCGACAAGAACATGCCGGGCGGGATGATCGCCCTGGCGCGCTCGAATGTGCCGGGCATCTATGTGTATGGCGGCACCATCAAGCCGGGCAACTGGAAGGGCAAGGATTTGACCATCGTCTCGGTGTTCGAGGCGGTGGGCGAGTTCACCGCTGGGCGCATGAGCCAGGAAGACTTCGACGGCATCGAGACGAATGCCTGCCCGTCGTCCGGTTCCTGCGGCGGCATGTACACGGCCAACACCATGTCGTCGTCGTTCGAGGCGCTGGGCATGTCGCTGCTGTATTCGTCGACGATGGCGAACCCGGACGACGAAAAGGTCGGCTCGGCGGCCGAATCGGCGCGCGTGCTGGTGGACGCGGTGAAGCGCGACCTGAAGCCGCGCGACATCATCACCCGCAAGTCGATCGAGAACGCGGTGTCCCTGATCATGGCCACCGGCGGCTCGACCAACGCCGTGCTGCACTACCTCGCCATTGCCCACGCCGCCGACGTCGAATGGACGCTGGACGACTTCGAGCGCGTACGGCGCAAGGTGCCGGTGATCTGTAATTTGAAGCCGTCGGGCCAGTACGTGGCCACCGATTTGCACAAGGCGGGCGGCGTGCCGCAGGTGATGAAGCTGCTGCTGGACGCAGGCCTGCTGCACGGCGACTGCGTCACCATCACCGGCCGCACCCTGGCCGAGGAACTGGCCGAGGTGCCCTCCGCCCCGCGCGCCGGCCAGGACGTGATCCGCACGATCGACAAGGCGCTGTACGCCCAGGGCCACCTGGCTATTTTGAAGGGGAATCTGTCGCCAGAAGGGGCGGTGGCCAAGATCACCGGCCTGAAGAACCCGGCCATCACCGGCCCGGCGCGCGTGTTCGACGACGAATACTCGGCGATGGACGCCATCCTCGGCGACCAGATCCAGGCCGGCGACGTGCTGGTACTGCGCTACCTCGGCCCGAAAGGCGGGCCGGGCATGCCGGAAATGCTGGCGCCGACCGGGGCGCTGATCGGCAAGGGGCTGGGCGAATCGGTGGGCTTGATCACCGATGGACGCTTCTCGGGCGGTACCTGGGGCATGGTGGTCGGCCATGTATCACCGGAAGCCTTCGAGGGCGGGACGATCGCGCTGGTGCGGGAAGGGGATTCGGTGACGATCGATGCGAACGCGCTGCTGATCCAGCTAAACGTGGCGGACGAGGAAATCGCGCGCCGCCGCGCCGAATGGACCCAGCCGGCGCCGCGTTATACGCGCGGGGTGCTGGCCAAGTTCGCCAAGTTGGCGTCGAGCGCGAGCAAGGGGGCGGTGACGGGCTGACCTGGCATCAGGGCCGGGGCGGGTCCCCGGCGCTTACTTGCGTTTGTCGAACGATTTCTTCACGCGCGCCTGGCGCCGCTTTTCGTCTTCGTCGTGGGCTTTCTTCTTGTCCCAGCCCAGCAGTTTTTCGATGTATTCGAACCAGACGAAAGCGAAGGCCATCAGGCCGACGATCCACCACCACGACAGCTCGGCAAAGCGCCACACTTCGAAGAAGCGCAGGACGACGAGGGCAAGTATCAACAGGATCAAGGGCATGGCGGTTCCTCCGGAATGCGCTCATCTTACAAAGGTTTCGATGCTCTGTGGCAAAATAACGCGCTGTGGCGGAAACGCCTCCTGCAAAACGTAAGCGGCGTTACAGAGTGTGACGATGGCTTATCCCTGCTGGGAAACGCGGTAAAATGCAGGCATTAACCCTGGAGAATCTTAGATGAAACGGTCCCTGATGTTGTGCGTAGTGTTGTCGGCTCTTGCCTCTTCGAGCGCGTTTGCGCAGGCCGACCTGGCGAAAGCGAAGAATTGCATGGCTTGCCACGCCGCGGCGACCAAGCTGGTGGGCCCGGCCTACAAGGACGTGGCCGCGAAATACGCCGGCCAGAAGGGCGCCGAAGACAAGCTGGTGGCCAAGGTCATGAAGGGCGGCTCGGGCGCCTGGGGCCCGGTGCCGATGCCGGCCAATCCGCAGGTGAGCGAAACCGAAGCACGCAGCCTGGTGAAGTGGGTGCTGGAAACCAAATAATTCCAGGAGCGGTGTAGAAAAAACGCGCCGGCGATGAGCCTGGCGCGTTTTTTTTCGTTCGACGATCTTCTGTTAGAGCGTGCAACATCGTTGGATGGACCCGTACGGTGGGCACCCCGTGCCCACGCGGTTACGAGCTCATCCTTGCACCACTGCGGCGACATGTCGCTCGCTAACAATGAGCGTAGCCCATGTGTGGCTCGCGGATACACCGCGAGCGATGTTTTCCCGATCCGGGTGCAAGCGAGCGCCCGTAACCGCGTGGGCACGGCGTGCCCACCGTACGGTTGAGGCTAACTAGCTATCAGCGAATCACTTCCATCTTGCTCTTCTTCCCATCCTTGTAGGTGAACAAGGTCAGCGCGCCATTCTCGATGTCGCCTTTGGCATCGAACTTGATATCCCCGGTCACGCCCTTGTAGCTGATCTTCTTCAGCTCCGGCAAGTATTTCGACGGCTCGACCGACTTGGCGTTCTGCATGGCGGCAGCCATGACCATCACCGCGTCGTACACATACGGCGCATACAGCTGCACATCCTGCCCGGTCTTCTGCTTGAAGCGGGCGCGGAAGTCGGTCATGGCCTTTTCCTGCGCCGCGCCCGTCACGCCGCCGGCCTCGGCACACACCACCTTGCCTTCGGCGCCCACCGCGTCGCCCGCCAGGCGGCCCAGCGCATCGGTGCAAACGCCGTCGCCGCCCATGAACCTGGCATTGATGCCCAGCCCCTTCATCTGCTTGAGCATCGGCCCGCCGACGGCATCCATGCCGCCGAAGAAGATCAGGTCAGGCTTCTTCGCACGGATCGAGGTGAGAATGGCGGTGTAGTCGGTGGCGGTGGCGCTGGTAAATTCCTTGCCGACGATTTTCACGCCCGGCCCCTTGGCGTTCTTGGCGAACTCCGAGGCCACGCCCTGGCCATAGGTGGTGCGGTCGTCGATGACGGCGATGTTCTTGGCTTTCAGCGTATCGACCGCGTACTTGGCCAGCGTGCCGCCCAGCTTGGCGTCGTCGGCCACCACGCGGAAGGTGCCGGGGAAGCGCTGGCGCGTGTACAGCGGCGAAGTCGTGGCCGGCGAAATCTGCGGGATGCCGGCGTCGTTGTAGATCTTCGAGGCCGGGATCGAGGTGCCGGAATTCAAATGGCCGATCACGCCCTTCACCTTGGCGTCGACCAGTTTCTGGGCCACGGCCGTGCCTTGCTTCGGATCGGAGGCGTCGTCCTCGGCCACCAGCTGGAAGCTGATCTTCTGGCCGTTGATGACGATGCCTTTCGCGTTGAGTTCCTCGACCGCCATGCGCGCGGCGTTTTCCATGTCCTTGCCGAGGTGGGCAACCGGGCCCGAGGTGGGGCTGACGTGGCCGATCTTGACGACCTGCTGGGCGCTGGCGCTCCCGGCCACCAGCAACGCGACGGCAAACGAAATGCACTTCATGGTCATACGGTCTCCAAAATGTGGGAAGGCGTCGGCGTGCGGAACCGTCAGCATGCCGCTTGTGATGCAATGCAGAGCAAAAGGTACAACAATTTACAGGCTTGGGAAAGCGCTAAAGCGCGGCTGGGCAATGCCGGGGCGCGGGTGCACGCGGGGAGGGCGCGGGCGCGGGGAGACGCCCCGTGGCGGGGCGGAGATCACCTGGCAGGAAGCGGATTATTTCTGGCCGAACTGGACCGACGCGACCTGACGGGCGACGACCTGCTCGACGGCCTGGCGCACGCCTTGCTGGATCTGTTCGTTGGCCGAGGACAGGGCGCTGCGCACGATGGCGTCGATTTGCGGCTGCAGCTGCTGCGCGACGCGTTCGGCGATGCGGCGTTCGAGTGCGTCCCAGTCGGGTTCGGCAGCGGGTTCTGGCGTGGCCTCTGCGGTCGGGAGCGTTTCGGCAAGTGGCGCGGGGAGTGCGGCCGACTCGGGTTCGAACACGGCTTCCTGTTCCGCCGGCGCCGCATCGGCCGCAGGTTCCAGCGCAGGGATTGGCGCCGCCTCAACGCTCGGCTCCGGCTCCTCGGGCGTGGCCGGTTTCACGGCCGGTACCGGTTCCAGCACAAACGGTTCCAGCACGACTTCAGTCAACACGGGAATGCTGCTATCGAAGGCTGGGGTCTTGTTCATGATGGGTTGGCGACGAAGTGGGTCAGCGGGTAGGACTGCTTCTTGTAGGCGACGTAGCGCTGGCGGCCGGCTGCCGCGTCCGATTCATCAAGCGAGATGATCTCGAACACGCGCGCGAATTCGGCAAAGGTGGACGGCGTGCGGCGCGTGAGGTTGACCAGCATCTCGTGGTGCGGCAGGTCGACGTCTTCGCGATCGGTGATGATGATCGGGGTGTCGGCGGCCAGCGGGTCGCCGGCCAGCACGTGGGGGATGAAATCCGTGTCCGACAGCGTCCACAGGGCCTCGTTCAGGGCGGCGGCCTGGGCGGCGTCTTCGGCGAGCAGCACAACCTTGGCGCGCGTCGACCAGGCCTTGCGCGCCAGGCGGCAGGCGTAGGCGAGCTTGTCGGGGATGTTGGTGTGGAAGTCGATCCGGGTCATGGATGGGATTGTAAACCGGCGCGACGCGGGATGGGGAGTTTGCATGGTGGAGACGCGTCCCGTACGGTGGGCACCCCGTGCCCACGCGGTTACGGACGCGTGCGTTTTGTGTTGGCGGCAAGGTGTCGCTCGCGGAGCCAGCAATAGGCCGGGGGCTCCGCTTCGGGGTTACGAGCGACACCTCACCGTTACCGGTGCGAGCATACGCACGTAACCGCGTGGGCACGGAGTGCCCACCGTACGGGATGCGCTGCAGTGCTTCTTAGGCGTTCATGCCATTGTGACGCAGCAAGGCATCGATCGACGGCTCGCGCCCCCGGAACGCCTTGAACGACTCCAGCGCCGGACGCGAGCCGCCCACCGCCAAAATCTCACGCTGGAAGCGGCGCCCGGTTTCCACTGACACCTCGCCGCCACCGGCCTCGACCGCTTCTTCAAACGCCGCATACGCATCCGCCGACAGCACCTCGGCCCACTTGTAGCTGTAGTACCCAGCCGCATACCCGCCGGCAAAGATGTGCCCGAACGAATGCTGGAAGCGGTTGAACGACGGCGGAATCATCACCGAGAACTTCTGGCGCACCTCATCAATCAACTGCTGTACCGATTGCTGGCTATTCGGATCGAAGTCGTAGTGCAGGTGCATGTCGATCAGCGAGAACTCCACCTGGCGCAGGGTCTGCATGCCCGACTGGAAGTTTTTCGCGGCCAGCATCTTGTCGTACAGCGCGCGCGGCAATGGTTCGCCAGTCTTCACGTGGGCGGTCATGCCTTGCAGCACATCCCACTCCCAGCAGAAGTTTTCCATGAACTGCGACGGCAGCTCGACCGCATCCCATTCCACGCCCGAAATGCCCGACACCGACAATTCCTCGACTTCGGTCAGCATGTGGTGCAGCCCATGGCCGAATTCGTGGAACAGGGTCGTCACCTCATCGTGCGTGAACAGCGATGGCTGCAGCTTGCCGTCGACGGTGGCCGGCGGCGTGAAGTTGCAGGTGAGGTAAGCGACAGGCGTCTGCAGGATGCCGCCGGTCGTCATGCGGCGCCCGCGCGCGTCGTCCATCCAGGCGCCCTGGCCCTTGCCGGCGCGCGCGTACAAATCGAAATAGAACTGGCCGACCAGCTGGCCGTCGCGTTCGATGCGGTAGAAGCGCACGTCCGGGTGCCACACGGGCGCCTGGTCCGGCTGGATCGTGACGGAGAACAGGCTTTGCACGACCTTGAACAAGCCTTCGATGACCTTGGGCTCGGGGAAGTATTCCTTCACTTCCTGGGCCGAGAAGGCATAGCGCTTTTCGCGCAGCTTTTCCGAGGCGTAGGCCACGTCCCAGGCCTGCATGTCCTCGATGCCGAGCTCGTCCTTGGCAAAGGCGCGCAGCTCGGCCAGGTCTTTCTCGGCGAAAGGGCGGGCGCGGCGTGCCAGGTCTTCCAGGAAGCTGATCACGTGGTCCGGGCTTTCAGCCATCTTCGGCACCAGCGACACTTCGGCGAAGTTGCGGTAGTCCAGCAGCTTGGCTTCCTCGTCGCGCAGCTTCAAGAGCTGGGCGATGTTCGAGGTGTTGTCCCATTTTTCGAGTTCGCTGAACACGATGCCGGCATCCGACGCCTTCGTGGCGCTGGCGCGGTAGATCGTTTCGCGCAAGGCGCGGTTGTCGCCGAACTGCAGGACCGGGAAGTAGGACGGGAAGTGCAGGGTGAATTGATAACCGGCCTTGCCCTCGGCTTCGGCGGCGGCGCGCGCGGCGGCTTTCACGTCGTCGGGGATACCGGCAAGGTCCGCCTCGTTCTCGACCACGTGCTTGTAGTCGTTGGTCGCGTCCAGCACGTTTTCCGAGAAGCGCGTCGAGATGGCAGCGTGCTGTTCCTGGATGGCGGCGAAGCGCACCTTCTTGTCTTCAGGCAGTTCGGCGCCGCTGAGGCGGAAGTCGCGCAGGGCGTTTTCGACGATGCGCTTGCGTGCCGGGCTCAAGGTGGCGTAGTCGGCATGCGCACGCAGCGCCTTGTACTTGTCGAACAGCACCTCGTTCTGGCCGAGGATGGTGAAGAACTCGGTGATCTTCGGCTGGTTTTCGTTGTAGACGGCGCGCAGTTCCGGCGTGTCGGCCACGTGGTTCAGGTGGTTCACGATGCCCCAGGCGCGGCCCAGGCGTTCGGTCGCTTCCTCGAGCGGAACCACGAAGTTGTCCCAGGTAACCTTGTCCGTCGGCGTTTCGAGCTGCGTGATGACGTTCGTGGCTTCGGCGATCAATTGCTCGATGGCTGGCGTGACGTGTTCCGGCCGGAAGGCGTCGAAGCGCGGCAGGCCGGAAAAATCGAGGAGGGGATTGCTGGTGTTCATGGGTTTCCTTCCTGGGTTCATGCGATGCCCGGCGCGGGGACCATCCCCGCGGCCGGTGCAAGCCGTTCCTGTTGCTTGCCGAGCACGCGTTCGGCGGACTCGACGGTATTCATCAAGAGCATGGTGATCGTCATCGGGCCGACGCCGCCCGGCACCGGCGTGATGTGGGCGGCCACTTCGGCCACGGCGGCGGTATCCACGTCGCCGCACAGCTTGCCGTTGTCGTCGCGGTTCATGCCGACGTCGATCACGATCGCGCCCGGCTTCACCATGTCGGCCGTCACCGTGTTGCGGCGGCCGACGGCGGCCACGATCACGTCGGCCTGGCGGGTGTGGTAGCCCAGGTCCGGCGTCGCGCTATGGCAGATGGTGACGGTGGCATTCGCTTGCAAGAGCAGCAGCGCCATTGGCTTACCGACGGTGTTCGAGCGGCCGATGACGACAGCATGCTTGCCGCGCAAATCGTAGCCGGTCGATTCGATCAGCTTCATGCAGCCGTAGGGCGTGCAGGGGCGGAAGCCGGGCAGGTTGGCGACCAGTTCGCCGGCCGACAGCACCGAGTAGCCATCCACATCCTTGCTGGTGGAAATGGCTTCGATGACCTTGTTCGGGCTGATGTGCTTGGGCAGGGGCATTTGCACCAGGATGCCGTGGATGGATGGGTCTTCGTTCAGGGCTTTGATGCGGGCCAGCAGGGCAGCCTCGGTGAGGTCGGCATCGTATTTTTCCAGCACCGAATGAAAGCCCACGTCGCCACAGGCCTTGACCTTGTTGCGCACGTAGACCTGGCTGGCCTGGTCTTCGCCGACCAGGATCACGGCCAGGCCGGGCTGCTGGCCGGCGGCGCTGAGTTTGGCGGCGCGCTCGGCGATTTCGGCACGCAATTGTTGGGAAAGTTTAACTCCGTCGATCAGTTGGGCTGGCATGTTGGGGCTCATCACTGGACAAAGATGAAATTATAAGGCCGGCACGGGTAACGCGCGCCGCGCACCGCGCTTCGTTGTCATATTGACCGACGACCATGGCAACGCGCCGATGCGGAATCCGGCAGGCGTTTCGCCCTTTGCGCACGCCGTATGCAATGGCAATTCCATATTATGAAATGATATATCGTAATTTGAAAAAGCCCATCTTCACTGGTAAAATCTGGTGGTTTAATTTACGTTATCTGTTCATCAAATCCGCCGCCGGCGATCTGGGGATCGGGGTGGGGCCACAAAAGGAGACGCACTACCATGTCAGCTCAACTCGACCAATTGACGGCGCAGGCCGCCAATGACCCGGACGCCATCGAGACCAAGGAATGGCTCGATGCGCTGGAAGCGGTCATCGAAAACGAAGGTACCGACCGCGCCCACTACCTGATGGAGCGCCTGGTCGACCTGGCGCGCCGCCGTGGCGCCCACGTGCCGTTCTCCAGCAACACCGCCTACGTCAACACGATTCCGGCCCACCTGGAAGCGCACTGCCCAGGCAACCTCGAATACGAAGAGCGCCTGCGCTCGTGGATGCGCTGGAACGCGATGGCGATGGTCGTCAAGGCCAACCGCGCCGACGGCGACCTGGGCGGCCACATCTCGTCGTTCGCTTCGCTGGCCAACATGCTCGGCATCGGCTTCAACCACTTCTGGAAAGCCCCGTCGGAAAACCACGGCGGCGACCTGCTCTACATCCAGGGCCACTCCTCGCCCGGCATCTACGCGCGCGCTTTCCTCGAAGGCCGCATCTCCGAAGACCAGCTGCTGAACTTCCGCCGCGAAGTCGACGGCAAGGGCCTGTCCTCGTACCCGCACCCGAAACTGATGCCGGACTTCTGGCAGTTCCCGACCGTGTCGATGGGCCTGGGCCCGCTGATGGCGATCTACCAGGCGCGCTTCCTGAAGTACCTGCACGCGCGCGGCATCGCCGACACCGAAGCCCGTAAAGTCTGGGTCTTCTGCGGCGACGGCGAGATGGACGAGCCGGAATCGATGGGCGCGATCGGCATGGCCGCGCGCGAAAAGCTCGACAACCTGGTCATGGTCGTCAACTGCAACCTGCAGCGCCTGGACGGCCCGGTGCGCGGCAACGGCAAGATCATCCAGGAACTCGAGGCCGACTTCCGCGGCGCCGGCTGGAACGTCGTCAAGGTCGTGTGGGGCCCGGGCTGGGACAACCTGCTGGCGAAAGATAAAGACGGCATCCTCCAGCGCGTGATGATGGAAACCGTCGACGGCGAATACCAGAACTACAAGGCCAAGGATGGCGCCTACGTGCGCAAGCACTTCTTCGGCAAGCACCCCGAGCTGCTGAAGATGGTCGCCAACATGAGCGACGACGACATCTGGCGCCTGACCCGCGGCGGCCACGACCCGCACAAGATCTACGCCGCCTTCAAGAACGCGCAAGAGAACAAGGGTTCGCCGACCGTCCTGCTGGTCAAGACCGTCAAGGGCTTCGGCATGGGCAAGTCGGGCGAAGCGCGCAACACCGCGCACCAGACCAAGAAGCTCGATGATGAAGCCATCCGCGAAATGCGCGACCGCTTCGCGATTCCGATCCCGGACGACAAGCTGGCCGACATCCCGTTCTTCAAGCCGTCCGACGACGCGCCTGAAATGAAGTACCTGCACGAGCGCCGCCAGGCCCTGGGCGGCTACCTGCCGGCGCGCCGCCAGAAGGCCGACGAGCAGCTGGTCGTGCCGCCGCTGGACACCTTCAAGGCCGTGCTGGAACCAACCGCCCCTGGCCGCGAAATCTCGACCACCTCGGCCTATGTGCGCGTGATTACGAGCCTGCTGAAGGACTCGAGCCTGGGCCAGCGCATCGTCCCGATCCTGGTCGACGAATCGCGTACCTTCGGCATGGAAGGCCTGTTCCGCCAGATCGGCATCTTCAACCAGCAGGGCCAGTTGTACGAGCCGGTCGACAAGGACCAGGTCATGTACTACCGCGAAGACAAGGCCGGCCAGATCCTGCAAGAGGGGATCAACGAAGCGGGCGGCATGAGCTCGTGGATCGCCGCGGCGACGTCGTACTCGTCGAACAACCGCACCATGATCCCGTTCTACACCTTCTACTCGATGTTCGGGATGCAGCGTGTGGGCGACCTGGTCTGGCTGGCGGGCGACATCCGTGCGCGCGGCTTCCTGATGGGCGGCACCGCCGGCCGCACGACGCTGAACGGCGAAGGCCTGCAGCACGAAGATGGCCACAGCCACATCATCGCGGCCACCGTGCCGAACTGCCTGCCGTACGACCCGACCTTCGGGCACGAAGTGGCGGTGATCATCCGTGACGGCCTGCGCCGCATGGTGGAAGAACAGGAAGACGTGTTCTACTACATCACCATCATGAACGAGAACTACGAGCAGCCGGGCATGAAGCCGGGCCAGGAAGAGGGCATCCTGAAGGGCATGTACCTGTTCCAGGAAGGCGACGCCAATGCGCAGAACCGCGTCCAGCTGATCGGCTCGGGCACCATCCTGCGCGAATCGATCTTCGCCGCCGAACTGCTGAAGAACGACTGGGGCGTGGCCGCCGACATCTGGTCCGCGCCGTCGCTGACGCTGCTGGCGCGCGATGGCCAGGACGCCGAGCGCTGGAACATGGTCAACCCGGATGCCGAGCAGCGCGTGCCTTACGTGACCTCGCTGATGCAAAACACGACCGGCCCGATCGTCGCGACCACCGACTACATGCGCCTGTTCGCCGAACAGATCCGCGCCTACATGCCGAAAGACCGCACCTACAAAGTGCTGGGCACCGACGGCTTCGGCCGCTCGGATTCGCGCGTCAAGCTGCGCGAGTTCTTCGAGGTGAACCGCTACTACGTGACGGTTGCCGCCCTGCGCGCCCTGGCCGACGAAGGCAAGATCGAGAAGTCGGTCGTGGCCCAGGCGATCGCCAAGTACGGCATCGATGCGAACAAGCCGAATCCGGTGACCCAGTAATGCAAGTTGTGATGCGCCGTTCCGCCCTCTGAAGAGGGAGGAACGGCGTGCACCCTATAAAAAATAACGGAGCTAATACGATGAGCATTGTGGAAGTCAAAGTCCCGGACATCGGCGACTTCAAGGAAGTCGAAGTCATCGAACTGATGGTCAAGCCAGGCGACACGATCAAGGTCGACCAGTCGCTGCTGACCGTCGAATCCGACAAGGCGTCGATGGAGATCCCGTCGAGCCATGCCGGCGTGGTCAAGGAAATCAAGGTGAAAGTCGGCGACAAGGTGGCCGAAGGATCGCTGGTGCTGATGATCGAGGAAGCCGAAGGCGGCGCTGCTGCGCCTGCGCCGGCTGCTGAAGCTGCACCTGCACCTGCACCAGCTGCGGCCCCTGCGCCTGCGGCCGCACCAGCGCCGGCACCTGCGCCAGCTGCTGCCCCTGCACCGGCCCCTGCTGCCGCACCCGCACCAGCCCCTGCCGCTGCACCAGCCGGCGACGCAAGCAAAGCCCACGCCTCGCCATCGATCCGCAAGTTCGCGCGCGAACTCGGCGTCGATTTGTCGCGCGTGCCGGGTACCGGTCCGAAGAACCGTATCACCCAGCTCGACGTGCAGAACTTCGTCAAGGGCGTGATGGCCGCACCTGCCGCCGCACCAACGAAAGCGGGCGGTTCCGGCGTCGGTCTCGATTTGCTGCCATGGCCGTCGCTCGACTTCTCGAAGTTCGGCCCGACCGAACTGCTGCCGCTGTCGCGCATCAAGAAGATCAGCGGTCCTAACCTGCACCGCAATTGGGTCATGATCCCGCACGTGACGACCTTCGACGAAGCCGACGTCACCGACCTGGAAGCCTTCCGCGTCGATTCGAACGCGGCGCTGGCCAAGCAGAAGTCGGCAGTCAAGCTGACCATGCTGGCTTTCGTGATCAAGGCATCGGTCGCCGCGCTGAAGAAGTTCCCGCAATTTAATGCCTCGCTGAGCGAAGACGGCGCCAACCTGATCCTCAAGCAGTACTACAACATCGGCTTCGCCGCCGACACCCCGAATGGCCTGGTGGTTCCGGTCGTGAAGGATGCCGACAAGAAGACCGTGTCGCAGATCGCCACCGAAATGGGCGAGCTCTCGGCCCAGGCACGCGAAGGCAAGCTCTCGCCAGCCAACATGCAGGGCGCGACCTTCACCATTTCCTCGCTGGGCGGTATCGGCGGTACGGCCTTCACGCCGATCATCAACGCACCGGAACTGGCGATTCTCGGCCTGTCGAAGTCGGCGATGAAGCCGGTCTGGGATGGCTCGGCCTTCCAGCCGCGCCTGATGCTGCCGCTGTCGCTGTCCTACGATCACCGCGTGATCGATGGCGCCGGCGCCGCACGCTTCGCCGCCTACCTGGCCGAAGTGCTGGCCGACCTGCGCAAGACCCTTCTCTAAGGAGCGCCGAGCATGAGTATTGTTGAAGTAAAAGTCCCGAACATCGGCGATTTCAAGGACGTCGAGATCATCGAGCTGATGATCAAGCCCGGCGACACGATCAAGGTCGACCAGTCGCTGGTCACCGTGGAATCGGACAAGGCCTCGATGGAGATTCCATCGACCCACGCCGGCGTGGTGCAGGAACTGAAAGTGAAAGTTGGCGACAAGGTGAACGAAGGTTCGCTGCTGCTGATGATCGACGACGCCGGCGCCGGTGCTGCTCCTGCGGCTGCGGCCGAGAAGCCTGCCGAATCGGCCAAGCCGGACGCGCAGATCGGTGCGCAAGCCGTTGCGCCGACCGCTGCCGCCGCGCCAACGGATTCGTACGCACCTGCCCATAAAGCCGATGCGGCTGCGCCGAACGCGGTGCCGGCGCCGGTTGCCGACAGCTACCACGGCGGCGTCGACATCGAGTGCGAGATGATGGTGCTGGGCGCCGGTCCTGGCGGCTACTCGGCCGCCTTCCGTTCGGCCGACCTGGGCATGAACACGGTGCTGGTCGAGAAGTACGCCACCCTGGGCGGCGTCTGCCTGAACGTGGGCTGCATCCCGTCGAAGGCGCTGCTGCACGTCGCGCACATCATGGACGAAACCGCGCACATGGCCGACCTCGGCGTCTCCTTTGCCAAGCCGGACGTCCACATCGACAAGCTGCGCGCCTACAAGGACAAGGTCATCAAGACCATGACCGGCGGCCTGGCCGGCATGGCCAAGGCGCGCAAGGTCACCGTGGTGCAGGGCGTGGGCCAGTTCCTGAGCCCGAACCACATCGAAGTCACCGCGGCCGATGGCACCAAGAAGGTGGTGAAGTTCGCGAAAGCGATCATCGCCGCCGGTTCCGCCGTCGTGAAGCTGCCCTTCGTGCCGGAAGACCCGCGCATCGTCGACTCGACCGGCGCGCTGGAGCTGCGCCAGGTGCCGAAGAAGATGCTGGTCATTGGCGGCGGCATCATCGGCCTGGAAATGGCAACCGTCTACTCGTCCCTCGGTGCGCGCATCGACGTGGTCGAGATGATGGATGGCCTGATGCAGGGCGCCGACCGCGACGCGGTCAAGGTCTGGCAGAAGTACAACGAAGCGCGCTTTGATAACATCATGTTGAAGACCAAGACCGTCGGCGTGGAAGCGCTGCCGGAAGGGATCAAGGTGACTTTCGAAGCCGCCGAAGCCGGCGCCACCGCACCGGAACCGCAGCTCTACGACATGGTCCTGGTGGCCGTGGGCCGCAGCCCGAACGGCAAGAAGATCGCCGCCGAAAAGGCCGGCGTGGCAGTCACCGACCGCGGCTTCATCGGCGTGGACGGCCAGATGCGCACCAATGTGCCGCACATCTTCGCCATCGGCGACCTGGTCGGCCAGCCGATGCTGGCGCACAAGGCGGTGCATGAAGCCCACGTGGCGGCAGAAGCGGCGCACGGCGAGAAGGCCTACTTCGATGCGAAAGTCATTCCATCGGTGGCCTACACCGATCCGGAAGTGGCATGGGCCGGCATCACCGAGGACGAAGCCAAGCAAAAGGGCATCCAGGTCGAGAAGGGCCACTTCCCATGGGCCGCTTCGGGCCGCGCCGTCGCCAACGGCCGCGCCGAAGGCTTCACCAAGCTGCTGTTCGACGCCGAGACCCACCGCATCATCGGCGGCACCATCGTCGGCACGAATGCCGGCGACATGATCGGCGAGATCGCTCTCGCCATCGAGATGGGCGCGGATGGCGTGGACATCGGCAAGACCATCCACCCGCACCCGACGCTGGGCGAGTCGATCGGCATGGCCGCCGAGGCCTACGAAGGCGTCTGCACCGACCTGCCGCCGCCGCGCAAGCGTTAAGCTGCAGGCGTCAGCGCAGGAATGAGAACGGGACCTTGCGGTCCCGTTTTTCATGCCCATCGATTGCGGATATGACGGATGGAACCTGAACCGTACGGTGGGGTGTTTGAGGCTGGGGGCCTCAAACACGAAGTGCCCACGCGGTTACGTGCGTGTGCATTTGGCGTTAGCGGTAAATGTTCGCCCACCAGCGTAAATCCAAATCGTTATCGCAGGCTGGGTTTGAGGCTGGCGGGCGATACGTCACCGGCGCGGGCTAAAAGGATGCGCACGTAACCGCGTGGGCACGGAGTGCCCACCGTACGGGATACGTCTCGATTCACTGAAATGGATTGGCAGATCATGCCTCGTAGGGTGGGCACTCCGTGCCCACGCGGTACGTGTGCATGCATCTTGCGTTGGCCGCGGCATGTCGCTCGCCGGCGCAAACCATGGCCACGGGCCCCGGATATGCCGCTTCACATCTGCCGGAACAAATCCACGTAATTCCGGCTCACCACCAGCTGCTCCTCGCGCCCCTTCAGCTTCACATGCAGCCGCCCGCGAAAATCCGTGCGCGTTCCCGCCACATGCCTGGCCGCCACGATCACCCCGCGATGAATCTGCCAGAACTGCTGCGGATCGAGCTGCTCCTTCAGCTTCGCCAGCGGCGTGCGGATCAAACTCTCGCCATCGGCCAGGAAGATGCTGGTGTACTTGTCGTTGCTCTGGAAGTAAATCACCTCGTCCACCGCGATCAGCCGCGTCTCCTGCCCCTGCGCCGCCCGGATCCACTGCAGCGGCGCCGGCGCAGCAGCAGCAGGCGCCGCCACACCCAGCTGCCGCAGCAGCGCCTGCAGGGCATCCGGCGCCACCGCCGGCGTGGCGGGAGACGAACGCAGCGACTCGCGCAGCCGCTCCACCGTGCGCTGCAAGCGCTCCAGCCCGATCGGCTTGAGCAGGTAATCGAAGGCCGCATGCTCGAAGGCGTGCACCGCATACTGCTCGTGCGCCGTGGTGAACACGACCCGCGGCGGCCGCCCGCCCGCGCACAGCCTGGCCGCCAGCTCGATCCCGGTCAGCCCCGGCATCTGGATATCGAGGAAGACAACGTCCGGCGCCAGCTCGTCGATCAGCTCCAGCGCCTGGATGCCGTTGGCCGCGCGCGTCACGCGCAGCTCGGGCCAGGCCTGGGCCAGCTGGGAGGCGAGGTAATCGAGCAGATGCGGTTCGTCGTCGGCGATCAGGGCGTGGGGAGAGTCGATGGTGTCACCTTGGATAATGGCAGCAGCAGGCGCGAGGTCACGCCGCAGGGCTGGTTTTCGATGAGTTGCAGCTGGGCGCTGGGGCCATGCAGCTGGCGCACCCGCTCGCGCAGGTTCGACAGGCCGACGCCGCCGCCGGGCCGAGGCGGCGCATGGCCGAGGCCCATGCCGCTGTCGCTGACCTCCACGCACAGCACGCCGTCGCCCACGCGCGCCCGCACCAGGATCTCGCCGCCTGCGAGCTTGGGTTCCAGCCCGTGCATGATGGCGTTCTCCACCAGCGGCTGCAGCAGCATCGGCGCGATCGGCAACTGGCGCGTATCGGAGTCCGCCTCGATGCGGTAGCGCAGCCGCGCGCCCATGCGCACGCCGAGCACGTCGAGGTAGGCGCGCACCAGGTCGAGCTCTCCGCCGAGGGTGGCGGCGTCGGCGCGGCTGGCGGCCAGGCTGGCGCGCAGGTAGTCGATGAAGCGCTCCAGCATGCGCCGTGCCTGGGCCGGCTGGGTGTCGATCAGGCTGACCACATTCGCGAGGGTGTTGTACAGGAAGTGCGGCTCGATCTGGGCCTGCAGCGCGCGCAACCGCGCTTCGGCCAGCATGCGCCCGGCGGCGGCGATCTGTTCCTGCTGGCGCGCGGCCAGGGTCTCGCGCGCGATGCGCCGCTCGCTGGCGAACAGCATCAGGCGAATGACGATGGCGGTGCCGACCGCGTAGAGGGTAATCGTCAGCAGCGGACCGGAACGCAGCGCGCTCCAGGGATCGGCCTGCGACAGCAGTACCCGCATCAGCCCGATGCCCAGCAGCGCGCCGATGCAGGACACTGCCATCTGCGCCAGGCGCGATCGCCAGCCGCTGCCCGACACCGCGCGCGGCGCAAAGCGGCGCAGGCAGTACAAGGCGCCGTGGATCAGGAAGCCGACGACGTTGGCAGCGACCAGCATGAGCAGCAGCGCGCGCCCGAACGGCGCCGGACGCGCCGCGAACAGGTGCTCGGCCACGGCCAGCGCCAAGCCGATCATGCAGTTCCACACGAAGGTGTAGACCAGGTTGCGCAGTGGCGACGCCTGGATGCGGCGGAAGGGCGCCAGCGCTTCGAGCGGATGCACGCCGCGCGGCGCGGGTTCGGGAGTGTGAAGAGACATGGTCATGGCTGGTCAAGTAGGCAAGAAATTACCATGAAAGCAGTGCGGTGTGCGATAGGGCAAGCTGGCCAGGGCCAGCGGGCCGTCGCCGATGCGCGCCGCGTCGAACACGGTGAGCACGCCCACGCCACGCCGCGTGTCCTGGGCCACGCCGACCAGGTAGCCGTCGGTCTCGCTGCGCGCGTTGCGGCGCGGGACCAGCACGTGTTCCTCGACCTGCCAGCCGGCCCCAAAACAGTAGCTGTCCGTCTTGCCGCTGTCGGTGTCGACCACGTTCACGGTATCGAGCACCAGTTCGCGATTCGCGCGGTCGCAGCTGAGCAAAGCCAGGCGGCGGTGGCGCGCACCGACCACCTGCGGCATCACGCGCGGGAATTCGCTGGTGCCGAGCAGGCGCGCGGTCGTCGCCCGGCCGCTGGTGTAGTCAAGGCAAACCTGCACGGCCTGGCTGCGTCCGGGCGCATTGTCCTGGCGCGTGCCGTTCATCAGGCTGCCCAGGCCGGCCAGGGCGTCGCCGGCGTGCAGCACCACGTCGAAGCGGGTGCAATCGCCGTCGTCCCAGGCGTTCCCGAGGTGGAAGACCATCTGCGCCGGTAGTTCGAAGACCTGGCGCACCGCCAGCGTGTCCTTGGCCACCACCACGATGCGGGTCGGACGCGTGGCGCCTGCCCAGGTGTGGCGCTCGGCGAAGCTGCGCGTGCCGTCCGCGCTGAAGTCGTAGGGCGGCACCACGAAGACCAGGTGGCGCGCGCTGACGGCGAAGTCGTGCACCATTGCCAGCTGCGGGACCTCGACCACGTTCGTTGCCAGCAGCTTGCCGTCGGCGCCGATGCGGTACAGGGCCAGCTTGTTCGCGCCGGGCAGGGCGCCGAAGTTCCACATACCGCCCGCCGGGTCGAGTTTCGGATGGGCCGAGAAGGGCATGGCCTGCACGTCCTCGCGCCAGGTCTTGATGCCGAGCGTGGCCAGGGTATCCGGGTCGACCTCGGTGGCCGAGCCGCCTTCCCACAGCGCGTACAGGCGGCCGTCGAAGGGGAGCAGGTTGGTGTTGGCGGCGTTCAGGGTGTCGTTGTCGCGAAAGCCGCGGCGCGCGACCATGGTGCCGAAGGCCGGGTAGAGGAACTGGCCGGCTGCGGATTCGTCGCGGAAGCGCCGGGTCTCGACAAAGCGGCCACGGTGGCCCACGCGGCCATCGGCCAGCGTCCAGCGCTGCACGAAACCGTCGCCGTCGAACCAGTGGTGGTAGCGCTCGCCGCTGAGCTCGAAGCGCCCGGGGCCGTTGCGGTAGAAGCTGCCCTGCAAATCCCTGGGCAGGCGGCCTTCGACGACGGCCAGGCCGGCTTGCTCGCCCTGTTGGTCGGCATACACCGCAAGCGACTTGTCGCGCGCCAGGGCGGCGTGGAAGCGGCGCCAGGTGGCGGCGTCGGCGCGGGCTTTGCCGGTGAGGGCCAGGGCGCCCAGGCCGAGTCCGGCCCCGAGGAAGTTGCGGCGGTCCATGCCGGCCTCAGCGCAGGGAAACGGTGACGGCGGCGCCGGCGGCCGGCACGCTGAAGCGGGCTTTCTCGAAGGCCGGCGGCCCCATGTTGCCAAGGGCGTTGTTGCTGAAGGCATAGTCTTCGGACGGAATCCCCATCATGTTCTTGACCATCTTGCCGTTGTTGTTGGCGTCGTGGAAGAGGGCGAAGCCGTAGTCGCCGGCCGGCACGTCCTTGATGGTGACGGTGGTTTTGCCGTTGGCGGCCGGGGCGGCGCCGGCTTTCACGGTGCGCTTCAGGAAGCCGTCGGCCGAGTCGTAGAGCGCGACCATGACCTGGCCGCTGTCGTTCTTGACGCCGTCGACGGTGATGACCAGGTCGCCGGCCTGGGCGGCGCAGCTGGTGAAGAAGGCGAGGCAGAGGGTGAGGTGGTGTGCTTTCATGGCGGTCTCCAGTGGGTTGCAGGGTGAAGCCACTGTAGCGGCGCCCTGTGCGGGCCGTGCGCCGATGCGACGAGATACCGCGCTGCCGGCGCCAGCTGCATGCCGGCGGCGCGAGTTGCAGGCGTGCCGATGTTGAACTGCGCCGCCGGCTTGCTATCATGAAGGTGCGACGGTCATCGGTGGAGGCAACCATGGAAGAGCACGGCAACGAATATATCGGGACGGTGTTCGTCCTGCCCGAATCGCGCAGTTTCGAGCTGAAGACGACCTTGCACGGCGTGCCGGTGACGCTGACGGGGACCGTGTCGCAGCAGCTGGCGGCCCAGTTCGCGGGCAACCTGGCGGCCGGCGCGCCGATCGACGTGCGCCAGCTGGCGCTGCAGCCGCGGCGCGTGGAAGTGCTGACGCGCGACATCCACGAGCGGCACAGGGCGCCGCGCAAGATGCATTTCCTGATGCGCGTGATTGATGGGGACCAGGCGGGGAGCTAGGCGGACGCCTGGGCAGGTTTTGCGGCGCTGCTAGCGGCCAATGCCGTTGTTGGTGCCGCTATTGCTCATGCGTTCGTTCTCGAAGGCTTGCTTGTCGATTTCGCCGCTGTTTTCCGCGCCGCGCTGGGACTTCTTGCGGGGGATGAAAGTGCCGGTCGGCGTGTTCGCGTCGGCCATGCGCTCCTTGCGCGAGGACTGGGCCGGGTCGGTTCCGGATGGGCTTGCGCAGCCGGCGAGCAACAAGGCCATACTGGCCAGCAGACATCGTGTTTTCATGTGTTCTCCCTCGACGTATCGGACAGGCGCAGCGCCCACATGCAAACTCTAGCATTGCAAGCCGAGCTGCAATCTCTTCAATTGTCACGGGCCTATGCGTGGCGCGTAGGGTGGACGGCTCGGCCGTCCACGCGGGGATCGTTGGCTGAGATGTCATCTGGTCCGACATCGGAGCCGGTAGCGATCTACGCGTGGACGGCGCAGCCGTCCACCCTACGAGCGTGTGAATAAATCGCCATGGCTGCGTTGCCTCGTCTCGCCGTACAATCGTACTGTCTTCGACTCGGCGCCGGTAGGCCGTATCCCTTGCCCTGACGATTTCTTCACACGCTCTACCGTATGCCAACGTTGTCGGCTACTTCAGCTTGACCGGCGCCACGGTCGTCCCGTCCTTTACCTCGAGCGCCGCATCCTCGAACCCCGGCGGCCCGAACTTGCCGCGCGCGTCGCGGCTGAAGCCGTAGCTTTCCTTCGGAATGCCGATGAAATTGCGGTCGAGGTCATTGTTCTCGTTCTCGTCCTGATAGGCCAGCACCGCCCAGGTGCCGGCCGGGATGTCCTTCAAGGTCACCACCGTCTCCGCGCCCTTGGCCGGCGCCGAGCCGCTGTAGCCGCATTGCTTCAGGAAGCGCTCCTTGTCGCACAGCGCGACGTTGATCTTGCCCTTGCCGGGCGCCACGCCCGACACGCGTACCTCGACCGTGGCGGCGGAAGCGCCTGCCGTCAGCGCGCAAAAAACGGTGCAAGCAAAAACCATCCTGGAAATCATGTGTCATCCTTTATTCATGTGGGTGATGCGCCGCGTCCCCAGCCGTGCGCGGTGTGCGCCATGGTAGGCTGTGGGTATCCCGGCTTCTTGTTCATTTGTCAAACCATGCTGCTCAATACCCTCATCGTCGTGCTCACCGTCGTGTTCATGGAAATCTTCTCCATCGTCGCGCATAAGTACGTCATGCATGGCTTCGGCTGGGGCTGGCACAAGTCGCACCATGAGCCGCGCACCGGCTGGTTCGAGAAGAACGATTTGTACGCGGTCGTCTTCGCCGGCATCGCCATCGCCCTGATCTACGCCGGCACCCGCGGCCACCATCCGCTGGAGTGGATCGGCGCCGGCATGACGGCCTACGGCTTGCTCTACTTCGTCGCCCATGACGGCCTGGTGCATGGGCGCTGGCCTTTCCGCTACGTGCCGAAAAGCGGCTACTTCAAGCGCCTTTACCAGGCCCACCGCATGCACCACGCGGTGGACGGCAAGGACGGCGCGGTATCCTTCGGCTTCCTGTACGCGCCGCCCGCCGAGCGCCTCAAGCAGCAGTTGCACGCACTGCATGGAGGCCGCCTGCAGCGCCGCCAGCAGGGGCAACATCCGGACGCGCCCACAGCCGGGCAGGGCGCGGCGCCGTCCTCGTCCGAATCCGTGAACTGAGGGCGTCCAGCCCGCCACGCAGCAGCAGGGCCAGCTTGGTGAGCTTGCCCGTGCCGGCGCGCGTGTCCCAGGCGTGCGGCCCGCGCCGCTTCACCTCGATGCCGATCTGCCGATACACCAGGCGCGCCGAGGCGATCGCCCAGCTCGAGCGCAGCGGCAGCGCGGCCAGTCCCGCATACGCCGAGTCGTAATACGGCTCGGCGTAATCGACCAGGCGCGCAGCGATCTTTGCCAGTGCCGGGCGGTGGCGCGGCAATGCGATCTCGTGCTGGGGAATGCCGGCTTCGCGCAGCCAGGCTGCCGGCAAATAGCAGCGGCCAATGCGCGCATCGTCGACGATGTCGCGCGCGATGTTCGTCAACTGGAAGGCCAGGCCCAGGTCGCAGGCGCGGTCCAGCACGGCCGGGTCGCGCGTGCCCATGATGTTTGCCATCATCAGCCCGACCACCCCGGCCACGTGGTAGCAGTAGCGCAGGGTGTCCTCGATGGTCTCGTACCGCACCTCCTCGACATCCATCGCGAAGCCGGCCAGGTGGTCGTAGGCATGGCGCGGCTCGATGCCGTGCTTCAGCGCCACTTCCTGGAAGGCGGCAAAGGCCGGGTCGTGCATGGTTTCGCCGGCATAGGCGCGGCGGGTCTGGTCGCGCAGCAGGGCCAGCTCTTTCACTGCATCGTGCGGCGCCGGCGCGGCGGACGCAAAGCCCAGTTCCTGGCCGTCGACCACGTCGTCGCAGTGGCGGCACCAGGCGTAGAGCATCAGCACGCCGCGCCGGGTGTCGGCGTCGAACAGTTTCGCCGCCGCCGCAAAGCTTTTCGACCCGACCGCGATGGTCTGGGTCGCATGCTGCATCAGCGCTTCGCTCATGCGGGCACCTCGCCCAGCATCAGGCCGGCGGTGGCCTTGGCCGAGCCGATCACGCCCGGCACGCCGGCGCCGGGGTGGGTGCCGGCGCCGACCAGGTAGACGTTGGACAGCTCGGCATCGCGGTTGTGCGGGCGGAACCAGGCGCTTTGCGTGAGGATCGGCTCCAGGGAAAACGCCGAGCCGTGGTGGGCGTTCAGCTGGTCGCGGAAGTCGTGCGGCGTGAAGATGCGGCTGGTGACCAGCTGGCTGCGCAGGCCCGGCATGTAGCGTTTTTCGAGGTACTCGAAGATGCGGTCGCGGTAGAGCGGGCCTTCGACTTCCCAGTCGATCGGCGCATTGCCCAGGTGCGGCACTGGCGCCAGCACGTAGTGACTGCCGCAGCCGGGCGGCGCCAGCGAGGGGTCGGTAACGCAGGGCGCGTGCAGGTAGAGCGAAAAATCGTCGGCCAGCGATTCGCCGTTGAAGATGTCCTTGATCAGTTCGCGGTAGCGCGGGCCGAAGCACACGGTGTGGTGCTGCAACTGCGAGTGATGATGGTCCAGCCCGAAGTAGAGCACGAACAGCGAATTCGAGAAGCGCTTCTTCTTCAGCGATTCCGCTTCGGCCGTGCCGCGCGCGTCGTGGCCGAGCAGCTTGGCGTAGGTGTGGACCACGTCGGCATTCGAGGCCACGGCGTCGGCCTGGAACAGGCGGCCGTCTTCCAGGCGCACGCCGGTGGCGCGGCCGTTACTGGTTTCGATGCGCGCCACCGGCGCGTTCAGCTCGAAACGCCCGCCGATGTCCTCGAACAGTTTTACGAGTCCCTTGACCAGCGCACCGGTACCGCCGCGCGGGAACCACACGCCCCAGCGCCGTTCCAGCGCGTGGATCAGGGTGTAGATCGACGAGGTGGCGAAGGGATTCCCGCCGACCAGTAGCGAGTGGAAGGAGAAAGCCTGGCGCAAATGTTCGTCCTGGATGAAGCGCGACACCATGCCGTACACGCTGCGCCAGGCCTGCAGGCGCGCTAGCTGCGGGCCGGCCTGGATCATGTCGCGGAAGGACAGGAAGGGCACGGTGCCGAGCTTGATGTAGCCTTCTTCGAAGACGGCTTTCGAATACGCGAGGAAGCGCTTGTAGCCTTCGACGTCGGCGGGGTTGCGCGCGTGGATCTGGCGGTCCAGCGCCTCCTGGTTGTTCAGGTAGTCGAAGTGGCTGCCGTCTTCCCAGCACAGGCGGTAGAAGGGCTCGACCGGCAGCATCTCGACGTAGTCCTCGATGCGCTTGCCGGCCAGGGTGAACAGCTCCTCGATGCAGGACGGATCGGTGATCACGGTGGGGCCGGCGTCGAACACGAAGCCCTGGTCTTCGTAGACGTAGGCGCGGCCACCCGGCTTGTCGCGCTTTTCCAGCAGGGTGGTCTGGACGCCGCGCGCCTGCAGGCGGATGGCCAGGGCCAGGCCGCCGAATCCGGCGCCGATGACGACGGCGGTGTGTTGTTGGTTCATTCGGGTTTCCTGATCTGACGAGGGTGGATCTTGCGGGCCGCGGCGAACGCCGCCAGCAGGGGAACGGGTGGCTTGCCGCTGAGGATGCGCGCCTTGTCGCGCAGGCGCAGGCGCCCGGCGTAGAAGTGGGCGATCAGGCGCGGCGACAGGCGGTAGAAGCGCTGCATCACGCGCCAGCGTTTATCGGGGCTGCCGGCCAAAAAGAGCATGCGGTTCAGCAGGCGGAAGAAGCGCTGGGCGCGCCATTCCTGCTGCGCTTCGTCGCGGATGGCGGCGAACAGCTGCGGCGCGGCCAGGTCGGCGAGCTTGGCGATGCGTTCGGCCAGGCGCACCGCATGCGGCAGCGAGTAGCCGGTGGTCGAGTGGAACAGGCCGGCGCGCAGGCCGGCGCAGGGCTGGCCTTCCAGCTCCTGCCAGTAGGCGTCGAAGTCGCCGGCCAGCACGATGGGCAGCGAGCCGTGTTCTTCGCGCAGCACTTCCGCGATTTGCCAGCCGCGCGCTTGCGCATAGTCGGCGATGTTGGCGCGCAGGCGTTCGGGTTCCCAGGCGCCGGTGTCGACGTAGTGCGTGTCCTCGATCAGCAGCGTGTGGGCGTCGAAGGGCAGCAGGTAGACGAAGCGGTAGCCGCCTTGCTGGGCTACGCTGGCGTCCATGATGACGGGGGCGTCCAACCCGTGCGGCGCGGCCAGGCGCACTTCCTGGCCAAGGAAGGTCTGGTAGCCGAGCGCCAGGCGCTCGGTGGCGCGTACGCCGCGGCCGTCGATCACGGCGCGCGCATGCAGGGTGGTGCCGTCTGCCAGCGTGACCGAGGTTGGCGTCAGGGCGGTGGTTTGCACACCGGTGCGCAGGGCCGGGCCGAGCGCTCCCGTGATGACGCGCGCGAATTCATTCGAGGTAACGCTGGCATAGCCGCTGTCCAGCGTGCGCGTGTAGTCGGGGAAGACCACGCTGTAGCGCGGCCAGCGCGTGGACACGAGCGGTGCGATCCACGCGTGCTGTTCCGACGCCAGGTCGCCGTCGTGGAAAGACCAGGTGTGGTTGCCGCCGATCTGATCGCAGGCTTCCAGCAGCAGGATGCGCAGGGCCGGGCGCTGCGCGTGCAGGCGCCAGGCGATCAGGCCATTTGCCAAGCCGCCGCCGACGAGGATCAGGTCGTAGTCCGGAGCGCTGGCCATGGCGGGTTTATCCAAGGCTGGCCACGCTGTCTTGCACCTGCGCGGGCGCGGGCTGGCGCTGCAAGCCCAGCGCCGCTTCGATCAGGCTGGCGGCGCGCGGCGTGCCGCCGGCCTGCGCCAGGTCGGCGGCCAGCGGCGCCATGCGCTGGGCGAAACCGGGTTCGTCGAGCAGGCGGCGCAGCAGGCGGCCGATCTGGGCCGGGCTGGCGAAGCGGGGCGAGGCCGACAGGCCGATGCCGGCATGGCGGATGCGCGCCGCGGCGCCCGGCTGGTCGAAGGCGATCGGCAGCGCCAAAATGGGCGTGCTGGCGGCGATGGCGTCCATCACCGTGTTCGAACCGGCGTGCGAGATCACGGCGTCGGCGCGCGCCAGCACGGCTGCTTGCGGTGCAAAGGCGACCACCCAGTCGGCGCCGGCATCGCGCAGGGCCTGGGCCTGGCGTTCGTCCAGCCCGCCGCAGTGGGCCAGCAGCAGCTGCACGTCCTGCTTGCGGCAGGCCTGCACGATGCGCTTGAACAGGCCAAAGCGCCCGCCCTGCAGGGTGCCGAGCGAGGCGAAGACGAAGGGGCGGTCGGGGCGGATGTCCGGCATGCGGCGGCCGTCGTCGTGGATGACGGCGGTTCCAGTCGAGCGCAGCGGGCCGACGTGGTGGAAATGCGGCGGCAACGCCTGGCGCGGGAAGTCGAAGGAGGCGACCGTCTGGCTTACCTCCACCAGCGGCGACAGGCATTCGTGCATCGCGCTGCGCGGACCCAGCCCCAGGCGGCGCGCCTGCTCGGCAATGGCCTCGGCATGCGGCGACATCAGCCAGTCGTAGACGCGGGTGCTGCCCTCGACCATCTGGCGCGCGCGTTCGCTGTCTTCGTAATCGAAGGGCATGACCGGCAGCGGGATGCCGGGTTCGCGGTTCACGGGCAGCGCGTTCGCCACCGAAGCAAAGGGCAGGCCCATGCTTTCGGCCACCAGGCCGCCGGCCGCTTCCATCTGGTCGCACAGCAGGGCGTCGATGCCGAGTTGCTCGATGGCGGGCGGCAGTTCGCGGCACAGCATGGTGGTGGTGCGCGCCATGTCCTGGATCACGCGGCGCAGGCCCAGCGGCCCGCCCGGATTGGCGGCGCGTTCAATCGAGGCGGCCAGCGAGCCGGCCGGGTGGCTGTCCTGGCCGACCGCGTGGAAGCCCAGGCGCGGGTCCTTCAGGTAGGCGCCGGCGTCAACCTGGTGCAGGAAGGTGATGCGGTGGCCGCGCGCGGCCAGCTCGGCGCCGAGCGCCGCCATTGCGTTGTAGTGGCTGTAGAACGCCGGTGCGACCACGCCGAAGTGGGCCATGCGCTGGATCCTTGAATTACACGGGTTGGTTCGACGGGACGCGTGCGGCCATGGTCAGTGGCGCACGGCGTATTCCGGCTGCTGGCTGGCGACATAGCGCGCCGCGCTGCCGCCGAACAGGCTGTCGACGAAGCGGCGCGTACCCTGCTTGCTGCCGATGGCGTCGGTCAGGCAGCGGTCGGCTTCGTGCAGGTGGCCCATCAGGCGGCGCCGCGCTTCGTCGAAGCCGAGCGTGTTGATGAAGGTGGCCTTGTTCACGTCCTTGCCGGTGTCCTTGCCGGTGAGCTTGGAATCCATGCCGGGGCCGTCCTGGAAGTCGTCGCGCAGCTGGAAGGCGTGGCCGGCGGCCAGCGCAAAGGCGCGCAGCGAGCGTGCCACGCAGTCGTCAGTTTCGGCAATGATGGCCGCCATGTCGACCGCGGCGCCGAGCAGCACGCCGGTTTTCAGTTCGTTGGTGGTGGCGATGTCCTCGGCCGAGCGGGCGCTGGCCTGCAGGTCGAGGAACTGGCCGCGCACCAGGCCCTGGGCGCCGATGGTTTCCGACAGCCGCGCCACCAGGCGCGCACGCACGGCCGGTGGAATGTCCTTGGCCGCACCGAGGATGCCGAAGGCGCGGCTGAGCAGGGCGACCGAGGCCAGGATAGCGACGTCCTCGCCGTACTGCACGTGGATGGTGGGTTGGCCGCGGCGCAGCTGGGCGTCGTCCATGCAGGGCATGTCGTCGAGCACCAGCGAGGCCGCGTGCACCAGCTCGACGGCGCAGGCGACGTCGATCAGGGCCGGCGAATCGCAGCCCAGGTCGCGCGCGACCAGCATCAGCAGCAGCGGGCGCATGCGCTTGCCCGAGCCGAGGGCGGCGGCGCGCATGGCGGCGGCCAGCCGGTCGGTGCTGGGGCCGGCATCGGCGAGCAGGGCGGACAGGCGTTCTTCGACCTCCTGGCGCACCGTGTCGAGTTCCGCGCCCGGGATGTCTTTCGGGGCGTCCATCTCGCGCTTGGCGAATCTTCGTACCTGCGTAGTCATGCGCATTCCTCCGCCAAATGTGGATGTTCAAAACTGATGAATTTCGTGATTCATCATACCGGAAACTTAACTAAACAATAATTAACAAGTTCAACGGTGCGCGATATGGATAAATTCGGTGTTTTCTCTTTGGCGCCGTCATTCGTGTGCACGGGAGCCGCTGGAGTCGATGATTCGTTGGTTTGCAGGGCCGGATTGGTGCGCGGGCGGGCAGGCGCGCCGCTAACAGTTCGAGACGCCGCGCAAAGTCGCCCATCCATTCGCGCTGCATAGGCTTGCATGCATAATGTCTGCTCATCCATATCCTGCCGGGAGACCCTGTGAAGCCCTTCGCCAACGCCTGCCTTTGCCTGTCCTTGTTGTGCGCCGCCGTGCCGGTACTGGCCGCTCCCGCCGCCCCTGCCGCGGCCAGCGAGCCGGCCGCCGCGCGCGTGAGCGTCGGCAAGCTGGAACGCCTGGCGCTGGCGCCGTCGAAATTCGTCGAGGAGCGTCCGGTGGAGGTGTGGGTGCCCGACGATTACGCGGCCAAGGCGCGCGCCGGCAAGCGCTTCCAGGTGCTCTACATGCACGACGGCCAGATGCTGTTCGACCCGGCGACCACCTGGAACAAGACCGCCTGGAACGTCCATGCAACGCTGGCGCGCCTGATGCGCGAAGGGAAGGTGGACGACACCATCATCGTCGGCATCTTCAATATCGCCAAGAACCGCTACTTCGAATACTTCCCCGAGAAATTCCTCGACGAAATGTCGCCCGAGGCACGCGCGGCCTTCGTGCGCGACGGCCTGAAGCACGAGCCGGAAGCCGACGATTACCTGCGCTTCGTGGTGCAGGAACTGAAACCCGCGATCGACGCCAGGTATGCCACGCGGTTTGACGCCGCCGGCACTTTCATCATGGGCGCGAGCATGGGCGGCTTGATCTCGGTGTACGCGATGAGCGAATACCCGCAGGTGTTCGGCGGCGCGGCCGGCTTGTCGACGCACTGGCCCGGCACCGGCAAGCACAATGCGACCTTGCCGCTGGCCGCCTACAACTACCTGGACCACAAGCTGCCGCCGCCGCAAGGGCACAAGCTGTACCAGGACCACGGCGGCGTCGGGCTCGACGCGATGTACGCGCCTTACCAGGCCTTCGTCGACCAGATCGTGCGCGACAAGGGCTACACCGATGCCAACTACCTGAGCAAGGTCTACCCGGCCGACGACCACAACGAAAAAGCCTGGGCCGCACGGCTGGAACTGCCGCTGGTCTTCCTGCTCAGCAAATAAAAGCCGGGGTCAAAAAGCCGGGGTCAGGTCTGCCATCGTGACACAAGCTCGACTGTAGCAACGCCAATTTAGCGGAGAATCCGGGGTTAGCGCAGAGCCCGTGTCACGATGGCAGACCTGACCCCCGTTGTGTTTTGGAGACTGGGCAAAAAAAATGCCGCCCGACTTGCGTGGGCGGCAGTGCTGTTCAGCGCTGATCGGTTCGGTTTGGCTCAGCTGTAGCTGGTCCAGGCCTGCGGAATGTCGATCTGGCCGGTCTTGGCGGCGTTCGCATAGGCGTGCATTTCGGCGACCACGGCTTCGAGCTGTTCGGTGCCCGGGTTTTGCAGGAACCCCTTCATGCGTTCGTGCAGCGCGGCTTGCTGGTCGCGCCATTCATAACGGGAGGTCTTGCTCATGCCGCCTCCCCGCGATTCAACGCTGTGATGTTCTTGTCGAGATCCATGACATCCTCCTTGATTAAGGAAATCAGGTTCTCATGCGCAAGCCTGCCGGGTCCGTGCGATGCCGCACATTGCTCAGCAGTATTAACGCAGCACCGAGCGGAAAAACAGGGCCAGGCGCTCGTCGAGCAGGCGGTGTGCCTCGGCCGGGCCCGGCTGGGCGGCGGGGAAGACGAAGCGCTGGATGCTGTCGCCGGCGATGGTGGTGGTGAGGATGGCCGGCAGCTGGGCGAAGGGCAGGTCCTCGTGCAGCTGGGCGCGCACGTCGGGGCGCGAGAAAAAGCGGTCGAGCATCTCGCGTGTCAGGCGCGGCCCGGCGCCATAGAAGGTGTCGGCCAGTTCCGGGTTGCCCGGCGCCTCGGCGATCACCACGCGCTGCATCGCAATCAATTGTTCCTTGCTGAGCAAATCGAAGAACTGGTGCGCGAAATCGCCGACCACTTCGCGCAACGGCCGCATGTCCTTGTCCATGTCGCGCATGCGGAAGAACTGGTCGCGGCGCGACATCAGCACCGCGTTCAGCAGCCCGGCCTTGCCGCCGAATTTCACGTAGATGGTGCGCACGGCAACGCGCGCCGCGCGGGCGATGGCTTCCAGGCTGGTGCGGGTATAGCCGTTGGCGAGGAAGAGGGCGGCGGCGGCGTCGATCAGGTCTTGCGTGCGGGCTTCGACCTCGCCCGCTTTCGGCCGGCCGGCGCTGCGCGGACAGGCCGGCGCCGGTGCCGCTGTAGGGGCTTGCGATGATTTGCTCATGCCGTCACTGTAATTCACCAACAAATGAAATGCAACCGTTTCATTTCTTGACGAAGCGAGGAAGATGCCGAATAATGTAGGACAACACTTATTCCCTTTTCGGAGTTGCCTTCATGTCCCAACCGCAGACTTCGGGCCCGCAAGCCCCGCTCGGCGCCGTCCCGCCCAACGCACCAGCCGCTGCCGGCAAGACCCCGCCCAACAAGCGCGTGCTGCTCGTGGTCGGCCTGATCGCCCTGGCCGCCGCCGTTGCCGGCGGCCGCATGTGGTACCGCAGCCATAACTTCGTCGAGACCGAGAACGCCTATGTGGCCGGCCACGTGCACCCGGTGTCGGCGCGCATCGCCGGCGTCGTCACGCGCGTGCTGGTGGAAGACAACCAGCACGTGAAAGCCGGCGACCCGATCGCCGAACTCGACCCGGCCGACCAGCATGTGCGCGTCGAGCAGATCGAGGCGCAGATCGCCAGCGCGCGCCAGCAGGTGCTCCAGGCCGACGCCCAGGTGGCGCAGGTGAAGGCGCAAGCCGAAGCCGCCGGCGCCCAGGTTGGCCAGTCGCAGGCCCTGCTGGTGCGTGCGCGCCAGGATGCCGAGCGTTTCGGCCAGCTGTACAACACCACCATGAAAGCCGTGTCGAAGGCCGAAGTCGATGCCGCGAATGCCGCCCGCGCCGCCGCCACCGCCGACGTCGCCGCGCGCCGCGATACCGCGAACGCCGCCAAGGCGAACATCGCCGCCGCCAGCTCGGCGCGCGACGTGCTGAACGCGCAGATCAAGGTGCTGCAGGCGCAGCTGAAGGATGCGCAGCAGCAGGTCGGCTATAGCCGCATCGTGGCGCCGGTCGACGGCCGCATCGGCCGCCGCAGCGTGGAAGTGGGCGCGCGCGTGCAGCCGGGCCAGCAACTGGTCGCCGTGGTCGAGGACAAGGTCTGGGTCACCGCCAACTTCAAGGAAACGCAATTGGCCGGCCTGCAGCGCGGCCAGGAAGTGGAACTGGCCGTCGATGCGCTGCCGGACGAGCACCTGGTCGGCCGCGTGGACAGCTTCTCGCCGGCCTCGGGCAACCAGTTCGCGCTGCTGCCGGCCGATAACGCGACCGGCAACTTCACCAAGATCGTGCAGCGCGTGCCGGTGAAGATCGTGTTCGACCAGAAGGACGTGCAGCGCCTGTCCGGCCGCCTGGTGCCGGGCATGTCGGTGGTGGCCGAGATCGATTTGCGCCAGAAGGCGGAAGCCACCCGCACCGCCGCCAAGTAATCGCCTGAGCCTCATCGCTTGAGCCAACACGCCAAGGACCACCCATGAGCACTACGACCAAGGCCGCCCCCGGCGCCTTCCCGGGCGCGCCGGCTGCCGGCGCCGCCATCGGGCTGCGCACCTGGATCGCGGTCGCCGCCGGCATGCTCGGCGCCTTCATGGCGGTGCTCGACATCCAGATCACCAACTCGTCGCTGCGCGACATCCTGGGCACGCTGTCGGCGACCCAGGAAGAGGGGTCCTGGATTTCCACCGCCTACCTGTGCGCCGAGATCGTCGTGATCCCGATGACGGCGCTGTTCGCGCGCGCCTTCGGGGTGCGCAACTACATGATCGGCACCACCGCGCTGTTCCTGGTCTTCTCGACCCTGTGCGGCGCGGCCTGGAACCTGGAAAGCATGATCGCTTTCCGCATGATGCAAGGCTTCACCGGCGGCGCCCTGATCCCGATGGCGATGACCCTCGTGATGACGCGCCTGCCCGCCTCGAAGCGCGCGACCGGCATGGCCATCTTCGGCCTCACCGCCACGCTGGCGCCGGCCATGGGCCCGACCCTGGGCGGCTACCTGTCCGAGCTGTACAGCTGGCCCTCGATCTTCTACATCAACTGGGTGCCGGGCGTGCTGCTGATCGCCGGCATCATGTGGGGCCTGGATAAAGAGAAGGCGCAGGTGGGCCAGCTGGTGCACGCCGACTGGCTCGGCATCTTCCTGATGGCGATGGGCCTGGGGTGCCTGACCATCTTCCTGGAAGAGGGCAATTCGAAGGACTGGTTTGATTCGAGCTTCATCATCAGCTTTGCCGCGCTGTCGCTGATCGGCATCCTCGGCTGGGTAGCGAACAGTTTTGTCCGCCAGCAGTCGTTCGTGAATTTGCGCCTGTACGGGCAGCGTAACTTCCTGGTGGCGACCGTGCTGTCGGCCGTTACCGGCATGGGTTTATACGGTTCGTCGTACCTGCTGCCGCTGTACCTGGGCCAGATCGCCGGCTACACGCCGATGCAGATCGGCGAAGTGATTGCCTGGGTCGGGCTGCCGCAGCTGATCGTGATGCCGTTCGCGGCGGCCCTGTCGTCGAAAGTCGACAACCGCATCATGTGCAGCTTCGGCCTGCTGCTGTTCGGCGGCTCCTGCCTGATGAACGCCTTCATGGACGCCACCACCGGCTACGACCAGCTGATGGTGACCCAGATCATCCGCGCCATCGGCCAGCCTTTCGTGATGCTGACGCTGTCGAATTTTGCGATGCAGGGCATTGCGCCGAAGGACATGCCGTCGGCCTCGAGCCTGTTCAACATGACGCGTAACCTCGGCGGTTCGGTCGGTATCGCGCTGCTGGCGACTTCGCTCACCAACCGCGAGCACTTCCACTCGGCGCGCATCGGCGAATCGGTGTCGAGCTATGCGCCGGCCACCCAGGAACGCCTGGACCAGATGACGCAGGCCTTCATGGCGAGCGGCATCGACCCGGCCACGGCGGCCAACCAGGCCCTCGCCGCGCTCGACCGCATCGTGCGTCGCGAATCGTATGTGATGGCTTACAACGACGGTTTCTGGATCGTCGGCCTGATCCTGATCTCGTGCATCGCCGTGGTCTGGCTCGCCGACAAGGTCAAGTCCCCCGGCGGCGCCGGCGGCGGTGGCCATTGAACCCTATTCGATTGAAGAGAAAAACGATGTTCGAATCCTTTGCCCAGAACCTCCCGCGCCGCGCGGCGCTTGCGCTCGCCGCCGCCTTGCTGGTGTCCGGCTGCTCGACGATCGGTCCCGATTTCGTGGCGCCGAAGCCTGCCGAAGGCGCGGCCTTCCGTCATGCCGAGGCTGCGCCTGCGGACAATGCCCGCCTGCCGGCCAACTGGTGGACCGTCTTTAACGACGCCACCCTGGGCGAGCTCGAAGCGCGCGCCCTGCGCGACAGCCCGGGCGCGAAAGCCGCGGCCCAGCGCCTGCTGCAGGCGCAAGCCCAGCTCGGCGTGGTGCGCGCCGGCCAGGCACCGAACGTGTCGGTCAACGCCGGCATCTCGAATTCGCGCACCTCGGCCGAAACGGCGCAGGGCCTGGCCCTGGGCGGCCGCTCGATCGAAGGTAATAACTACACGGTCGGCGCATCGCTGTCGTACGAGCTCGATATCTGGGGCCGCGTGCGCCGCATCGTCGAAGCCGCCGATGCCGGCGCGCTGGCCGCGCAGGACGACCGCGACGCCGTCCTGCTGATGCTGACCGGCCAGGTGGCGCAAAGCTACTGGCAGCTGCGCGGGCTGGATGCGGAGCAGGCGATTTTGGTCGATGCCCTGGCTGCCCGCCGCGAAGCCCAGGAACTGATCGAGGCGCGCTTCAATGCCGGCTTGTCGAACGAGCTGGACGTGTCGCGTGCCCGCATCGAGCGTGCGAATGCCGAAGCCGACTTGCACGAGGTGCAGCGCCAGCGTAACGCCGTTGAGCATGCGCTGGCGGCGCTGGTGGGCGTCTCGCCGAGCACGCCGCTGGTGGCCAGCGCCGCCAAAACCGCGCTGCCGCTGCCGCCCGCCATTCCGGTCGGCCTGCCCGCCAGTTTGCTAAGCCAGCGGCCGGACCTGGCCGCGAGCGTGGCGAACCTGAAGGCGGCGAACGCGCAGGTGGGCGTGGCCGAGGGCATGTTCTATCCGTCGCTGACACTCACCAGCAACTTCGGCTATGCGTCGGAATCGCTGCGCGATCTGGCGGGCGGCAGTGCGCGCCAGTTCTCGGTGGGGCCGCTGGCCCTGTCGCTGCCGGTCTTCGACGGCGGCCGCAACCGCGCCAACCTGGCGCTGTACCAGGCGCGCTACGAGGAAGCGGTGGCGAACCACGAGAACCGTTTGCTGACGGCCTTGCGCGAAGTGGAAGATGCGCTGTCCGACGTGCAGGGGCGCCAGAAGCAGGGCGACGTGCAGGCCCAGGCCCAGCAGGCCGCGGCGCGCGCGCTGCTGGTGGCGCAGGCGCGCTACGAGCGCGGCATGTCGACCTACCTCGACGTGATCGACGCCCAGCGCAGCACGCTGGCAGCCGACCGCGCCGCGGCGCAGATCCGGACCCAGCGCCTGCTGGCCTCGGTGGCCGTGGCGCGCGCGCTGGGCGGCGGCTGGAGCCAGGCGCCGGCGCTGGTGACGGTGCGGTAAGCCAGTGGCGTATGCAGGCCTGGGTAGTATCCCCGGCCTGCGTCTTGTCCCGTACGGTGGGCACGGAGTGCCCACGCGGTTACGTGCCCGTCCTTACACCGTTGGCCGCTCCGACTCGCTCGCAACATAGGATGCGGACGAAACCCATGCATACCGTTTTGGCCTTGGCCGATGTCGCGAGCGACGCTTCGCCGCTGCAGGTGCAAGGATAAGCACGTAACCGCGTGGGCACTTCGTGCCCACCGTACGGTCAGCGTTCACGGCAAGATCGCCGCATCGTCCTTTCCCGCGTATCGGTATTACAATCCCCTGCTGCACCTACACCAACAGGGGACACATGAAACACGCATTTGCTCCACTCATCGCGCCACTCGTGCTGGCCATGGCCGCCGCCGGCACCGTCGGCGCCGCCGAAGCCCCCAGCGCCAAGCCCGGCCCTGCCAGCGTCGCCGAGCTGAACACCATGGCGAAACGCTTCGCCCCGATCGAACTGCGCGCCGACACCTCGACACTCTCGCAAGGCGACCGCGCCGCCATCGCCAAGCTGGTCGAGGCCGCCAAGATCGTCGACACCCTGCAATTGCGCCAGCGCTGGGCCGGCAACGAAGCCCTGTGGGCCGCCCTGCAAAAGGACAATTCCCCGCTCGGCAAGGCGCGCCAGGATTACTTTTGGCTGAACAAGGGCCCCTGGTCCATCATCGACGGCAACCGCTCCTTCATGCCCGCCGAGTACGCCGGCATGGCGATTCCCGCGCGCAAGCCCGATGCCGCCAACTTCTACCCGCCGGGCGCCACCAAGGAAGCCCTGGAAGCCTGGATGAACGCGCTGCCGGCCAAGGAGAAGGAAGCCGCCCAGTGGTACTTCACCGTGATCCGCAGCGACAAGGCCGGCAAATTCCGCACCGTAAAGTATTCCGAGGAATACAAGCCGGAACTGGAAAAGCTGGCGAAACTGCTGCGCGAAGCGGCCAGCCACACCGACAACGCCTCGCTGAAAAAATTCCTGGGCCTGCGCGCCGACGCCTTCCTGTCGAACGACTACCTGGCCTCGGACTTCGCCTGGATGGACCTGGACAGCCCGGTCGACATCACCATCGGCCCCTACGAAACCTATAACGACGAGCTGTTCGGCTACAAGGCCGCCTTCGAGGCCTATGTCAGCGTGCGCGATCCGGTGGAAACGCAGAAGCTGAACTTCTTCGGCAAGCACATGCAGGAGCTGGAAGACAACCTGCCGATCGACAAGCAGTATCGCAACCCGAAGGTGGGCGCCATGGCGCCGATGGTGGTGGTGAACCAGGTTTACGGCGCCGGCGACGGCAACATGGGCGTGCAGACCGCCGCCTACAACTTGCCGAACGACGAGCGCATCATCCGCGAGCGCGGTTCCAAGCGCGTGATGCTGAAGAATATCCAGGAAGCGAAGTTCGAATCGACCCTGAAGCCGATCACCAAACTCGTCCTGCGCCCGCAAGACCAGAAGGACCTCGACTTCAATTCCTTCTTCACCCACATCCTGGCCCACGAGATCACCCACGGCCTGGGCCCGCACGTGACCCACCAGGGCGGCAAGGAATCGACCCCGCGCCAGGACTTGAAGGAAACCTATTCGACCATCGAGGAAGCGAAAGCCGACGTCACCGGCCTCTGGGCCCTGGCCTACATGATGGAAAAGGGGCAATTGAAAGACACGCTGGGGCAGGGCGAGGCAGCCGAGCGCAAGCTGTACAACACCTTCCTCGCCTCCTGCTTCCGCACGCTGCACTTCGGCCTGACCGATTCGCACGCGCGCGGCATGGCGATCCAGGTGAACTACCTGCTCGACAAGGGCGCTTTTGTCTCGCACGGCGATGGCACCTTCTCGGTCGACTTCAAGAAAATCAAACAGGCCGTGATCGACCTCGACCGCGAATTCCTGACCATCGAGGCGACCGGCGACTATGCCCGTGCCAAGGCGATGATGGCGCACTACGTGGTCATCCGCCCGGACGTGCAGAAGGCGCTCGACAAGATGAAGACGGTACCGAACGACATTCGTCCAGCCTTCGTGACCGCCAAGGCCTTGACCGGCGCGGGAACGCGCTGAGGAGGGCAAACGATAGGGAATATTTGTATTCTATAAATGTTTCCTATCGATTTGGTAAAACCGATTTAAGTTGCAAATGGAATGGTGAAGTTTCTGTTATATTCATAGTTATTTCCAAGCGGAAATTATCTGCTTGGCGCGACCGGAACGCGGTTTCCGGATGAATCTAGCGAGCAAACCATGTCCTTTTCCAGACTCACCATCGGCGCACGCCTTGCGCTGGGCTTTGGCGCCGTCCTGGTGCTGATGATGCTGCTGACCGCGCTGGCGGTCAGCCGCGTCGGTCAGATCGACGCCACCCTGAACCACATCAACGACGTCAACAACGTCAAGCAGCGGCACGCCATCAATTTCCGCGGCAGCGTGCACGACCGCGCCATCGCCCTGCGCGACGTGGTGCTGGCCGCCGACAATGCCGCGGCCGGGCCGGCGCTGGCTCGTATCCGCACCCTGGCCGCGAATTACGAACAGGCCGCCGTGCAGCTCGACGCCTTGTTCGGGCAGGGCAAGGAAGTGCTGCCCGAGGAGCGCGCCGCGCTGGCAGGCATCAAGGAAGAAGAACGCAAGGCCCAGCCGCTGATCGCAAAGGTGAGCGAACTGCGCCTGGCTGGCGACGTGGAAGCCGCGCGCACCCTGCTGGCGCAGGAAGCCGGCCCCGCCTTCAGCGCCTGGCTGGCCAGCGTGAACCGCCTGATCGACCTCGAGGAAGCGCGCAACAAGATATCGACCGAGGAAGCCCGTTCGCTGTCGAGCAGCTTCTTTGCCTGGATGGGCGTGCTGTGCGCGATCGCGGTCGCCATCGGCGCGCTCGGCGCCTGGGCCATTACCCGCGGCCTGCTGCGCCAGCTCGGCGGGCAGCCGGACTACGCGGTGCAGATTGCCGGGCGCATCGCCGCCGGCGAACTCGACGTGCGCATCGATACCGCCCCGGGCGACCAGTCCAGCCTGCTGTATGCAATGAAGGGCATGCGCGACAGCTTGGTCGATATCGTGTCGCAAGTGCGTGCCGGCACCCTGACGATTGCCGGCGCCTCGACCGAGATCGCGGCCGGCAACGAAGACTTGTCGCGCCGCACCGAGCGCCAGGCCGACACCCTGATGGACACCGCCGCCTCGATGGAACAATTGACCGCCACCGTGCGCCAGAATGCCGACAATGCGCGCCAGGCGAACGTGCTGGCAGAGTCGGCCTCGACCGTAGCCACGCGCGGCGGCGCGGTCGTGGCGCAAGTGGTCGAGACCATGGCCTCGATCAACGATTCCTCGAAGCAGATTGCCGACATCATCGGCGTGATCGACAGCATCGCCTTCCAGACGAATATCCTGGCCTTGAACGCGGCGGTGGAAGCGGCCCGTGCCGGCGAGCAGGGGCGCGGCTTCGCGGTCGTCGCCACCGAGGTGCGCAACCTGGCGCAGCGCTCGGCCACGGCGGCCCAGGAAATCAAGGCGCTCATCAAGAGCTCGGTGGAACGCGTCGATACCGGCGCCCGCCTGGTCGATGCGGCCGGGAATACCATGGACGAGATCGTCGCCAGCGTAAAACATGTGACCGACATCATGGCCGAGATCAGCGCGGCCAGTGCCGAGCAGCGCGCCGGTATCGAGCAGGTGAATAGCGCCATCGGCCGCATGGACGAAGCCACGCGCCAGAATGCGGCGCTGGTCGAGCAGGCCGGCGCGGCGTCGATGTCGCTGCAAGACCAGGCGGCGGCCCTGGCGCAGCTGGTCAGTGTGTTCAAAATGGCACGGCAGGATCGCCAAACTGTTGCGCTGGCGCCGCAGAAAGCGCGCCTGGCATTGCCGGTTTGAACACGAGCAAAAATATTTCTGATTGGGAAGATATTCTCGGTTCTAGAATTGCCTTAGAGCATTTCAGCCCAACCGGAAGTCTTCCATGTTCAAGCACCTCGCCGCTGCCGCCTTTGCCGCCCCGCTGTTCGCTGCCTCTGCCTGCTCCGCCGAACTGACCGCCCTCGAACAGCGCTGGCTGCAGGCGGCGGCGCCGGTGCTGGCGTATTCGCAACAACTGGGGCTGCCGCTCGACATCGTGGTGCAGCCCCAGCCGCGCGCCAACGACGTGCCGCTGGCGATGGGCTACGACAACGGCCGCTGCAAGCTGGTCATGACCCTGCGTAACAATCCCCAGGCTGAAAGCGTGCTCGACGGTGTGCCGGATGCCCAGCGCGGCGAACTGATCGAGGCGATGACGGCGCACGAAGTGGCGCATTGCTGGCGCCACGTGCACGGCGCCTGGAATGCCTTGCCGGCCGGCTTTGTCGAAGTCGGCGAGGAGCGCGCCGCCAGCAGCGCCCTGCTGGCCGCCTCGAAAGCGATGCGCGAGACGCGGCGCGAGGAAGCCTACGCCGACCTGGCCGCGCTGGCCTGGACCCGCCAGCGCAACCCGCAGGCCTACGGCCGCGTGCATGCCTGGTTCGAGGCCGTGCGCAGGGAGCAGCCGGTGGCGCGCAGCGGCCACGATACCCGCCTCTGGGTGGCGCTGGCGCGCGACGCCGGCCGCCTGGCCGATACCGGCGCGCCTTTCGACGATGCCGCGCCGCTCTGGCGCGAAGGGCTGCTGCAGGACGAGTAGCCCAGGCGCGGGCGGCGGCCTGCGCTGCCGCAGAGCGTTCATGGTTTTTCCGGCAACGGTACGCTGTCGCACAGAAGTTGGAGGGGGTGCGGCGTTTAATGACGCCATCACAACAACCGACATGAGGGACACTGCCATGAACGCCTTGCTTGCAACCCTGCTCGCCACCGCCGTCGGCGCGGGCTTCGCCGCCGCGCCTGCCCAGGCCCAGACCAAGGATGCGGCCGCCTACCGCGACGCCGTCCAGAAAGTCTCGGCCGACTACAAGAGCGCCAGCGCGAAATGCGACGCCATGAAGGGCAACGACAAGGACATCTGCATGGCCGAGGCCAAGGTGGCCCGTGCGCGCGGCGAATCCCAGGCCGTGGCCAAGCATGAAAACAGCGAAGCGGCGCGCTCGCATGCCCGCGAAAAAGTCGCCGATGCCGACTACGACCTGGCCAAGGAAAAATGCGACGCCAGGAGCGGCGCCGACAAGGACAGCTGCGTGGACAACGCCAAGTCGGTGCACACCGCGGCCCTGGCCGACGCCAAGGCCGGCCGCGACGGTTCCCCGGCGCTCGGCGCGGGCGGCAGCACCGGCCTGATCGCCACCACCGACACCAAGGACCCGGCCAAGGCCGCCGCCGTCGCCAAGTGCGAGCAAGCCACGGGCGGTGCCAGCGCCGGCTGCCTGGTCGACAAAAACGGCAACGTGACCACCATGGCCAACCGCGCCGAGAACGCCACCGAGCGCGCCGCCGACAAGGCCGCCGACGCCACCCGCGGCACGGCGCTTGCCGCCTCCGACACGGCGATCACCACCAAGGTCAAGGCCGGCATCTTCAAGGAACCCGACCTGAAATCGATGGCGATCCACGTCGAGACCGAGCAGGGCGTGGTGATGCTGAGCGGCTTCGTCGCGTCGAAGGCCGAGGCCGACAAGGCCGTGAAGGTGGCCAAGGAAGTCGACGGCGTGGCCAGCGTGAAGAGCACGATCAAGGTCAAGTAAGCGCTGCACCTTGCATGATGCGCCGCGCGGCCGAGCGCCTGCGGCGCGTTGCCCCCGGCACGGCCGCTTTGAAAGGCAACCGTGCCGGCGCTGGCTGTCGCATTTTTTCCTCGCCCGGCCGCGATCCGGGCGGCGACCACAGCCCGGTGCTTACCCAAGCGGGATGGCAGAGTATAATTTTCGGGTGAATAAACTCGAAGCCTTTGGATTCATCGTGGCCCAGGCGGCCCGCGGTGACATTACCTTTCCTACCAGCGTGAACGCGGTGCTGCGATTGCAGCAGGCGCTCGACGATCCCGACTGTCCGCTCGACGAAACCATCCGCCTGGTGCTGGCCGAGCCGCAACTGGCCGCGCGCACCGTGGCGCTGGCCAATTCGGTCGCGTTTGCCGGTGGCGGGGGCCCGCCCGTCACCAACGTGCGTGCCGCCGTGATCCGGATCGGCTACCGTCGCCTGCAGGCCCTGGTGGCCAGCCTGGTGGTGCGCCAGTTCGGCAGCCGCATCAAGGACCGCGGCCTGCGCGCCAAGGCCGAGCAGTTGTGGGAACACACCGTGCACGTGGCGGCCCTGGCCCAGACGCTGGCGCGCCGCGTTACCTTCGTCAATGCGGACACGGCCCTGTTCGCCGGCATCATCCACGAGGTCGGCGGCTTTTATTTGCTGTCGCGCGCCGACGAGTTCCCCGGCCTGCTCGACGACGACCCCGAGAAATGGGGCGAGCTGTGCGAGGACGTGGTTAGTCTCGAGGTGCTGAAGAAGCTGTCGGTGCCGGCCCCGGTGGCCGACGCCATCGGCGAACTGCGCCGCGGCTGGATCAACATGCCGCCCTCGACCCTGCTCGACACCCTGCTGCTGGCGAACCAGTACGCGCCGGTGCCGTCGCCGCTGGGCGCGGCGCCGCCCGAGCCGCCGGCCCACGGCGACAGCGCGCTCGACTTCGTGCTCGACGAAGAGATGCTGGCCGAGATCCGCGCCGAGGCGGCCGAGACCCAGGCAATCATGGGCGGGCCGCTGCTGGTCTGATCCGGGCCAGTCCGGCGCCGGGAACCAAGGACGAGGCCAGCCGTTCTAACGCATGAGAGTCCATCTCGTGCGGAGGAATCGTGGTCGGGCGGAAGCGGGCGTCGTCGTTCTTGCAGCTGCTGTGCTTGCTCTGCCTGCTGGCGGTGGCGCCGGCCTGCGCGTGGGCATCCGCATCGGCGTCCGCATCGGCGTCCGCGCCGGCATCCGCGCTGGCATCGGTCACCCTGCTCACGGTCGACGGCCCGATCGGCCCGGCCTATGCCGACTACGTCGAGCGGGGTATCGCGCGCGCCGCGCAAGAGCGACGCGCGCTGGTCGTGCTCCTCATCGACACGCCCGGCGGGCTCGACACCGCCATGCGCAGCACCATCCGCGCCATCCTGGCCGCGCCGCTACCGGTGGCCTGCTTCGTCGCCCCCAGCGGCGCGCGTGCGGCCAGCGCCGGCACCTACATCCTCTACGCCTGCCATATCGCCGCCATGGCGCCCGGCACCAACCTGGGCGCGGCCACGCCGGTGCAGATTGGTAGCGGCGGTCAAGGTCCTTCCGGCCCCGGCCCGCCCGATGCCAACAAGGACAAGGCGCCGTCGGCCATGGAGGCCAAGGCCGTCAACGATGCCGCTGCCTACATCCGCGGCCTGGCGCAGCTGCGCGGCCGTAATGCGGACTGGGCCGAGAAATCGGTACGCCAGTCGCTTAGCCTGTCCGCGGGCGACGCGCTCGCGGCCGGGGTCATCGACCTGGTGGCGCGCGACCTGGCGCAGCTGCTGGCGCTGGCCGACGGCCGCGTCGTGCGCGTGCTGCATGCCGACTGGCGCGTGCAGGTGGCCGGCGCCGGCGTGGCCGATGCCGCGCCCGACTGGCGCACGCGCCTGCTGGCCGTGATCACCAACCCGAGCGTGGCGCTGATCCTGCTCACCGTCGGCATGTATGGCTTGCTGTTCGAATTCATGAGTCCCGGCGCGGTACTGCCCGGCGTGATGGGCGCGATCTGCCTGCTGCTCGGCCTGTACGGCATGCAGCTGCTGCCCATCAATTACTCGGGCCTGGCGCTGATCTGCTTCGGCCTGGCCTGCATGGTGGCCGAGGCCTTCCTGCCCAGCTTCGGCGTGATCGGCCTGGGTGGGGTGGTCGCCTTCGTGATCGGCGCGCTGCTGCTGATGGACAGCGAGGCGCCCGGCTTCGGCATGCCGCTCGGCTTTGTCGCCAGCGTCGGCATCACGGCGGCGCTGCTGGTCGGCGTTACCGCCCAGGTGGCGCTGCGCACGCGGCGCCGGCCCGCGCCCGGCGTCACCGCGCATCTGGAAGGCGAGATCGCCGAAATGCTGGGCGACGCCGTGCGCGAAGGCTGGGCCAACGTGGGCGGCGAAACCTGGCGCGTGGTTAGCGACCTTCCCCTGCACGATCGGCAGCGGGTGCGGGTGGTGGGGCGCAGCGGGCGGGTGCTGCGGGTCGTGCCTGTCGACGCGGCGGCCAGCGCACGGGCGCCGCCGGTCGATAAAACCTGAAGCGCAACAAGGGCTCCAAGGAGCTAGACCCTAGTCGAACTTACTGTGCTTACAAGTGTCGAATGATGACCATGGCTAGCACGTTTAAAATTGGACACGCAGCGACATTGCTGGGCCTTATAGTCAAGACGCTGCTGTGCGCAGCGCTGGAGAATAGCCATGCTGCTGGCGCACCGGATCAGGATAGCCCCCACGCTTGAGCAGCGCGCTTACTTTGCGCGCGCGGCCGGCACGGCCCGCCGGGTCTGGAACTGGGCCCTGGCCGAATGGCAGCGCCAGGCCGCGCTGGGCTTGAGGCCCAACGCCCTGGCGCTTAAAAAGCAGTTCAATGCCATCAAGTACGCACATCCCAATTGGCTCGACGAGCGGGGCCAGCCATGGCTGCGCACCATCCACCGCGACGCCCATGCGCAGCCGTTCGCCCATCTCGCCAAGGCCTGGAGCCGCTACTTCGCGCAGCGCCGCGCCGGTGAAAAGGCCCACCCGCCGCGCTTCAAGACGAAGGGACGTTGCCGCGACGCGTTCTATTTGGCGAACGATAAATTCCGGCTTGAAGGAGCGGCCGCCGTGCTGCCGAAGATCGGCCGCGTGGCGCTGTGCGAAGCCCTGTGCTGGCCAGGGCGGATTCTCGGCGCGAGCGTGTCACGCGAAGCCGGTCACTGGTTCCTGTCGGTCCAGGTCGACGTGCCGGACGCTGTCGCGCGGCGCCGTCGCACCGGCGACACCATCGTCGGCGTCGACCTCGGTGTGAACCGCGCAGCGACCCTGTCCACCGGCGAGACGATCGCCGCGCCCCGGCCCCTGAAGGCGGCGCTGCGACGCCTGCGCATCCGGGGCCGGCGCCTGTCGCGCAAGATCGAAGCAGTGAAAACGCGGGCAGGAATCGCCGGCAACATCCCGAAGGGTACACGGCTGCCGGCGTCGAAGAACCGCACCAAAGGGGGACAGGCGCTGGCGCGATTGCAGGCCAGGATCGCCCGGGTGCGCCGGGATTTCACGCACAAGCTCACCACGCGTCTGTGCCGCGAAAACCGGGCTGTCGTGATCGAGGACCTGAACGTGCGCGGGATGCTGGCCAACGCGCGCCTGGCGCGCGCCATTGCCGACGTCGGATTTTATGAGATCCGGCGCCAGTTGCAGTACAAGGCGGCGCGCTACGGCACGACCGTCGTGCTGGCCGACCGCTGGTACCCGTCGAGCAAGCTCTGTTCGGGCTGCGGGGAACGCAACGGCGCGCTCTCCCTGGGCGAGCGCGCCTGGCACTGCGCCGCCTGCGGCGCGCACCACGACCGCGACATCAACGCGGCGGTCAACCTTGAACGGCTCGCCACCGCTGCCCTCGAGGCAGGACCGGCGCTACCCGTGGCGAGTCCGGCGGCAACGCCGGGCACTGCCGCCGGCCAGTCGCCGGCGGGAGGCGGGAAAGTCACGCCTGTCAGGCACGAACACGGTCGGCAAGACGGTTCGGGGCAGGAAGAGAATGCTGCGCACTTTCGTGCACGTTCCCGCTAGCAGATGACGATGCTGTTCGAACTGGGTTTCGGCGCCGGCTTCCTGCTGATCCTGCTGGCGATGCTGTTCGCGCTGTCGGTGCGCATCCTGCGCGAGTACGAGCGCGGCGTGGTGTTCCAGCTGGGGCGCTTCTGGTCGGTGAAGGGACCGGGGCTGATCCTCTTGATCCCGGTACTGCAGCAGATGGTGCGGGTCGACCTGCGCACCGTGGTGCTCGACGTGCCCAAGCAGGACGTCATCTCGCGCGACAACGTCTCGGTGAAGGTGAACGCGGTGCTGTACTTCCGCGTGATCGACCCCGAGCGCGCCATCATCCAGGTGGCCAATTTCATGGAAGCGACCAGCCAGCTGGCGCAAACCACCTTGCGCTCGGTGCTCGGCAAGCACGAGCTCGACGACATGCTGGCCGAGCGCGAGCGCCTTAACATCGATATCCAGCAAGTGCTCGACGCCCAGACCGATGCCTGGGGCATCAAGGTGGCGAACGTCGAGATCAAGCACGTCGACCTCGACGAATCGATGGTGCGCGCGATTGCCCGCCAGGCCGAGGCCGAACGCGAGCGGCGCGCCAAGGTCATCCACGCCGAGGGCGAACTGCAGGCCTCGGAAAAACTGATGCAGGCAGCCGAGGTGCTGGCGCGCGAACGAGGCGCGATGCAGCTACGCTATCTGCAAACCCTGTCCAGCATCGCGGGAGACAAGACGGCCACCATCGTCTTCCCGCTGCCGGTGGAGTTACTGGCCAGCCTGATGGAGAAACCAAGACGCTGAGGAAAGCCCAGGATCCTTGCCTCCGTGTCAATACAAAATTTCACAGGCATGTGATATTTCACAACATTTCAATGCTAGTATTTGGAAACACAAATTTCCAACAGGAATCACCATGCGCCTTGCCAAGCTTGCTGTGAGTGTTCTTGCCTTGTCCCTGGGCGGTATCGCCCACGCTGGCGTCATCGACCTGACCACGGCGATCGGTAACGCCAACCTGTATGCGATCCACAACTTTTCGGCGCCGTCGAGCGATGTCGAAGGCGCGCTGGTCGCAGGCGGCAACGTCACGGTGTCGAGTTACTCGATCAACGACAAGAACGCGCCGGCCTTTGGCCAATACGCAGCGGTCGTTGGCGGCAACCTGAGCGTGAACGGCGGCTCGATCAACCATGGCGGTGTGTACGTGGGCGGCTCCATGACCATGACATCGGCAGCCACGCCAACGGCCTTGCCGACCAACCCGGTCGACTTCGGCGTCACCGAGCAGTACTACAAGACCCTGGCCGGCACGCTGGCCGGCCTGGACGCCACCGGCAGCGTGGCGTCGCTCTGGAGCGGGGTCAAGGTAACGGGCAGCGGCACCGGTGGTGTGGACATCTTCAATGTGTCGGCAGACATGTTCCGCACGTCGAGCAGCTGGACGCTGGAAAAGCTGACGCCGCAACAGACCCTGATCTTCAACATCAGCGGCGACATCGGCACCTTCAACGAAGGCGGCATCAGCTTCGAGCCGCTGAGCGCCTACAACGTGCTGTTCAATTTCTATGAGGCGAAGAACGTCAACGTGAGGGGCGTGATCGGCAGCGTGCTGGCGCCGTATGCCACCGTCAATGTGAACTCGGGCGTCATCAACGGCAACGTGATCGTCGACACCTGGAACTCGACGATCCAGGTGAACGCGAACCATTACTTCCGTCCGGTAGACGTGCCCGGCTTCGAGCTGCCGCCGGATGGCGGCGACCCGCATGGCGAGATACCCGAGCCGGGTTCGCTGGCCCTGGTGCTGGCCGGCCTGTGCGCGGCAGGGGTTGCTTACCGGCGCAAGGCGACCTGAGGTACAGGCTTGTTTTCCATCGCCAGCATCCACAGCGCCAGGCCGACGCCGGCCAGGGCCAGGCCGGCCGCCACCCATTGCGGTGCGGCGTAGGAAAAGCCCAGCGTTAGCGGAATCCCGCCCAGGAAGGCGCCGGTGGCGTTGCCGATATTGAAGCCCGACTGGCCAAGCGAGGAGCCAAGCATCTCGGCTTCGCGCGAATGGCCGATCAAGAGCATCTGGATCGGCGGCCCGAGCGCCAGCGCATTCGCGCCGGTCGCAAAGGCCAGCACCAGCATCGCCGGCTGCGAGGTCGCCAATACACCGTTCAACAGCAGCAGGACCGTCATGCTGGCCAGCAGCAGGGCGACCGCGCGCAGCGGCGCGAAGCGGTCGGCCAGGCGGCCGCCCAGGGTCACGCCGACCGTCATGCCGACGCCGACCACGGTCATGATCAGCGGGATCTGGCCGGGAGCAAACCGCGCCATGTCGGTCAGCAGCGGCGCGATATAACTGAACCAGGCGAAGAAGCCGCCGGTGCCGATCGAGGTGATCGCCAGCGCCATCCACAGGCCCGGCTTGCGGAAGATCTTCAAATCCTTTTTCAGGCCGGCGCCCGGCGTGGCCTCGAACCAGGGCACCAGCTGCTTCAGGCTGATGGCGGTGGCCAGGCCGATGGCGGCCACGACCAGGAACACCAGGCGCCAGCTGACGTTGTGGCCAAGCCAGGTGCCGAAGGGCACGCCGAGCACGTTGGCCAGGGTCAGGCCGGTGAACATGGTCGCGAGTGCGGCGGCCACCTTGCCCGGATCGGCCAGGCGGCTCGCCACCACGGCGCCGACGCCGAAGAAGGCGCCATGCGGCAGGCCGGCCAGGAAGCGCGAGGCCATCATCAGGCCGAAGTTGGGCGCCAGCGCCGACAGCGCATTGAAGGCGGCGAACATCAGCATGAACCAGACCAGCACGCTGCGCGGCGGCCGGCCGGCCACCAGCGCCACCAGGGTGGGCGCGCCGACCACCACGCCCAATGCGTAGGCGGAAATCAGGTAACCGGCCTGGGGAATGGTGATGGCCAGGCCATGTGCGATGTCGGGCAGGATGCCCATCATGACGAATTCGGTCATGCCAATGCCGAACCCGCCCAGGGCGAGAGGAAACAGGCTTTTCTTGATCAAGATACGGTGTCTTTACGTGTGAGTGGCCCGCGACACGGCGGCTGCGGTCGCAGGCGGTCGGCCACTATAGCGGCTGGCGCGTGACCAGTCAGCTTTCGTGTCGTGATGTCTGGTATTCGGTGCGCTGATAGCGGCGCCGCTTCAGGCGTCGTTGTCGTCTTCGTCCTGCAGCCAGGCGATGCGGCCATGCCCGGCTTCGTTCAGGCGCGCGGCAAAGTCGGCGGCATCCGCAGCGGGCAGGCTGAAGGCAAACACGACGTCGCTGTCATGCGCGACCTCGAGCAAGACGGCGCCGATCGCATCGATCTCGCGGCGCACCAGGCCTTCGAGCGGATAGGGCGCGCTGCAGCGCAGGATGGTCTTGCGGATGATCGCGATCTTCTCGGCTTGCAGCAGGGCCTGGGCCACGCTGTCGGTATAGGCGCGCACCAGGCCGCCCGCGCCGAGTTTTACGCCGCCGAAGTAGCGCACCACGGTGGCCAGCACGCCTTCCAGGTCCTGGTGGCGCAGCACGTCGAGCATGGGACGGCCCGCGGTGCCGCTCGGTTCGCCATCGTCGACCGCGGCCGACTGGCCGCCGGCCAGCAGCGACCAGCATACGTGGGCCGCACCCGGATGCCGGGCACGCAGCTCGGCCACCACCTGCTGGGCGCCGGCACGATCGGCCATCGGCTGCACGCAGGCGATGAAACGGCTCTTCTTGATGAGCAGTTCGTGGTGGACGGGGGCGAGGATGGTCTGGGGCATGCTGGTGCCGGAAACAGAAACATAAATAGAATGCAGAAACAAGAACGCCAACCCGGAGGTTGGCGTTCTTGTCGATGATGTACAACTCGAATTCTTTGGTAGGCCGTGCGGGATTCGAACCTGCGACCAACGGATTAAAAGTCCGCTGCTCTACCAGCTGAGCTAACGACCCGAAGAAGGCAAGATTATAGCCGGACTCTGGCAAGACGCCAAGGGTTTCGTACAAATCGTGCGAAATCGCAATACGTTACGACATTTCCGGTGTTAGCAACTTTGCGCCGCACCGCGCCAAGCATGGTTCAGGTCTCGACATCCTTGTCTTCTTCCTGGGCTTCGTGCATCGCTTCCGGCTCGAGCTTTTCGGCATCGACGTTCAGGCGGATGAAGAAGCCCCAGCTTGCCAGCAGCACACCGGCAGCCACGCCGATCGAGGCGACCTCGGGCAGCAGTTCCGGCTTGGTGTGCAGGAACTGGAAGACGCCGATCAGGCACTCGACCGCCAGCGATACCACCACCACGATCAGGAAGCGCGACAGGAAGCGGCGTACGCGGGTTGGCGCGCTGGTGTGCACGGTGCGCTGGACTTCTTCTTCCAGCACGGTCTGCCCCAGTTCGAGTGCGGCGACCGCGATGGTGACGAGACCGACGCATTCGAGGATGATCTGGAAGCGTTCCTTGACGGCGTGGTCTTGGCCGGGGCCGATGGCGGTCCAGATTTCGATCCCCGCCAGCACGATCAATGCAAAACCGCAGGCGAAGAAGAGCAGGGCGGCAAGAACGTAACCGACGGTACTGAGTTTATGTAGCGCTTTCATGTATGCCTTGTGTTCCAATTTGTGAACACTTTAGCATCATTTCCATTTGGCACGCGCGCGCCAGGCAGCCCTGGCGGGCTTGTCAGCTGGATGCGGGGGCGGGCGCTGCCGCCTGGACGGTCTGGGTTCGGGCTTGCGTCGCGGGCACGGCTGGCGCGGCCAGGGCGGCGTTGATCTCGTCGACGATCTGGTCGAGCATGCTGTCGGCGTAGCCGCGGTGGACATGCAGGATCTTGCCGTCGCGCCCGATGATCATCATGTGCGGGATGCCCTTGACCCCGTAGGCTCCCTGCGCACGCTTGTCCGGATCGTAGGCGAACGACAAATCCAGTTTGTCGAGCGCCCGCACCACCTTCCTGAACACGGCACGTTCCTCGGTATTCACCGCAACCACATGCATTTGCTCCTTGCCGGCCAGCTTCTGCATGCCGTTCAGGATCGGCAATTCCTTCAGGCAGTAGGGGCACCATGTGGCCCAGAACGAGACCACGACGACCTTCCCGGCGTGCTCGGACAACAACACCTTCTTGCCGTCGAGGGCTTGGCCGATGTAGTCCGAGGCCGGCGTCTTGTCGTCCTGGCTCTGCGCCGCATCGCCGGCAAAGGCGGGCAGGGCGATGGCCAGCATGAGGCTGGTGACGACGAAGCGGAATTGCCGGGCGATTGCGTTCATGCGTGGTCTTTCGATTGGCTTGATTGTCAAAACGACAGCGTCGAGTGTAATGCGATCGTGATCTTTCTGTCTAGAAATTATTAGGTGTGATGGTGTTTTCTGGTCTGTGGGTTTGCTGTCACAGCCACCCATGATTTCGCTCAACAATGATTTGACGCAAACCCCTCTGCGGGTCGGTCTGCATGATGGCAAATGCTTTTCTGCACTTTTTGCACCACGCCACCCAGTCCGCATCGATTACCGAGGAGTCCACTTGGTCATGAGCATGGCACTGACGCAGCGGATTGCTGCCGCACTGTCCGAGTTTTCGGACGCCCACCGGCTGTATGAACTCATCATCGGCAATGGCCGCACCAGGCTCCCGGCGGGCAGCCTGCTGGTGGAGGCCTTCGTGGCGGCTGAACAATTGCAGGAGCTTGGCGTGCGCGACATCATCGTGCTGTCGACCAGCGCCTGGGTCGATCTCGACGCCTTGCTGGGCGAACCGGCGGCGCTGGAAGCCTGTCTTCCCGACGGCAGCCGCGCGCGCTTCAGTGGCGAGATCCGCGAAGTGGCCATGCTCGGCAGCGATGGCGGCCTGGCACGTTACCGCATCAGGCTATCGCCCTGGATCTGGCGCCTGTGCCAGGTGCGCAACAGCCGGGTCTGGCAAGGCAAGCGCGTGACCGAGATCCTCGACGCCGTTTTCATGCCCTACCGGCCGGCGGCGCGCTGGCGCTGGAGCGAGGACACCGGCCCTTTCCTGCGCGACACGTTGCCGCGCACCTATTGCTGCCAGTACCGCGAATCCGACCTCGATTTCGTCCGCCGCATCCTGGCCGAGGAGGGGCTGGGCTGGCGCATCGAAGAGGACGAAAACGGAGCGATGCTGGTGCTATTCGGCGACAGCAGCCATCCGCGCGCGCTGCCCGAGGACGCGTCGAGCGCGGCAAGCGGCGCCATCCGCTATCACGCGGCAGGCGCCGTCGAGCAGGACGACACGATACAGGCGCTGACCGCCCGGCGCTCCCTGCAAGCCTCGCTTACCACGGTGCTGAGCTATGACTACCAGGCCAAGCAGATCGTCGCCATCTGTTCGCCCACGCGCCTGCCGCATCCCCGCAAGTTGCCCGTGCTCGAAGCCTACGATGTGCCGGGCCCGGACGCTTTCCCGAACCTGGCGCAGGCGCGCCATGACGCCGACTTGCAAATGGAAGGAAAGGAAGCGCGCGCCGAGCTGTGGCAGGGCCGTTCCACCGTGCGCACCTTGCGTGCGGGAACGCGACTGACGGTGTCCGGCTTGCCGCTGCGCGCGCTGGGCAAGCGTCCGGCGTTTGCCCTCACGCGCGTACTGAGTGTGGGCGTGAACAACATGCCGCCGCCCGCGCAACATGCGCTGGCCGAACTGTTCGGGCCGATCCCGGAACTGCTCGAGGAAAGCGTGGCGCGCGACTGGCCGCAAGACTTCGCGCTGGCCATCGCCCAGGCGCGCGAGACCGGTTACGCAAACTGTTTCGAGGCCATTCCCGCCGACCTGCCGTGGCGTCCGCTGCTGCCGGGGAGCGATGGCCGCAGGGACGCCAAGCCGACGGCGCACGGTTCCCAGAGCGCCATCGTGATCGGCGCCGACGGCAGCGACCGGCCGAATGGCGCCAATGAACTGCACTGCGACCGCCTGGGCCGCGTGCGCATCCGCTTCCACTGGCAGGACGGCAGCAACGCCAGCTGCTGGGTGCGCGTGGCCCAGCGCCTGGCCGGCGGCGGCATGGGCAGCCAGTTCCTGCCGCGCATCGGCCAGGAAGTGCTGGTGCAGTTCCTGGAAAACGACATCGACCGCCCCATCATCGTCGGCGCGCTCTACAACGGCCAGGGCGAGGGCGGCATTGCGCCGACGCCGGGCGGGCGGCGCGATACCGGCGACCGTTCCGGCGTCTTCAAGTTTGCGCACGACCATAACCTGTCGGCGCAAGGCAATCTTGCAGGAGGCAATAGCCCGGTATGGCATGGCGCTTCCGGCAACGACGCCGGCCACCGGAATGGGGCTGCGCAATGGGGTATCCGCAGTAAGGAATTCGGCGGCAGCGGCTACAGCCAATTGCTGTTCGACGATACCGACGCCCAGGGGCGGGTGCAGCTGAAGTGCACCCATGCCGGAAGCGAGCTGAATCTGGGGCATTTGATCCACACGGCCGACAACTACCGCGGCAGCTTCCGCGGACTGGGCGCCGAGTTGCGTACCGATGCGTACGGGGCGGTGCGTGCGGGCGCAGGCTTGCTGGTGTCGAGTTATGGGATCCGCCATACGGCGGCGGCGCGCGACCCGGTAGGCGAGAACGCGGCTGCCATCGGGCTGCTGCGGCAGGCGGCCACGCTGGCAGAGCGCTTCCATTCGGCTGCGGTAACGCACCAGACGGTGGCCCTGGCTGCGCATGTCGGTGCCGGGAAAGCCAATGGGAGTTTGCTGGATGAACAGTCGGCGCCCTTGAAGGCCTTGCTGGCGGCGATGTCGGGCATGGTCGGAACGTTATCGCTGTCGCAGGCTTTGGCTGATGTCAGCGCGCGCAATACCGCGGCCGGCGCAGACAAGGTGCCGCATACGGCAGCAGCGGTGATTGCGATTGCTGCCAAGGATGGCTTTGGCGCGAGTGCGGGACAAAGCTTGCAGCTCTCGAATGGCGAGACCATTTCCCTGATGAGTGGGCAGGATACGCAATTCGTGTCCGGTGGGCAGATGCGGGTGCATACCGGGCAGGCGATCAGTGTGCTGGGTGGGGCCGTGAAAGCGGGTGAGGGCGGCCTCGGCTTGCAGCTGATTGCGGCGAAGGACGACATCGATATCCAGGCGCAGGGCGACGTGCTCAAGATACAGGCGCGGGACGAGGTGAATGTGATCAGCGCGCATGCGCATATCGATTGGGCGGCGGCAAAGAAGATCAGTTTATCGACGGCGGGTGGGGCGAATATCACGATCGAGGGCGGGAATATTACGGTGCAGTGCCCGGGGAAGATCGTGGTGCATGCGGGGAGGAAGAGTTTTTTGCCGCCTGAGCGATTGAGTTATACGTTACCGATACTACCGCAGTCCGCATGTGTTGAATGTCTTGCGAAGCGCGCGCTACAACGATCAGCCTTTATTAATAAGGGAGCGTAAAGTGGCAAGTCCGAGATACTTGGAAATATTTCAGTCGGCAGCAACGGAAAATCCATCACTTTCATGGTTTGCGATCGTAGACAGCTCTCAATATGCAGGCTTGCCCCCGAAATTGTTGTCAAATCTTACCAGTATACGATGCCTGTTTCAAAGTCCAGTCGGCAGTGAGCTTTCCAAATATACGCCTCACCTGGTGCAGCTTGATACGCCTTTAAAAATTGATTATGCATGGAAATGGATTCATAGAAAAGCATCCCAGTCGTCAAGCTTATCTATTATTGCAGCCAATCGCACTTTCGAATCGCTTTACATTCAGTTGACGGGCTGCAAGGAAGTTACGCTGCCAGATGGTGAAACAATGTTTCTCGCATTCTGGGACCCGGCGATCCTCGGAACGCTAATAGGACAGGCAGACGACAAATCTCTGCATATACCAGGGCCTGTCTTTAATTTGGAGCAGCGAGCAATGCTTACGGACGAAGTGGCATATTGGTGGTATTGGGATCGCATAGGGGAAATGCATGAAGTTCGTGGGGAAACAAAACACGTCTCGGGTTTGCAGTCTATTCAATTGAATCAAAATCAAGTCGACGACTTGGTCGAAGCTAGTGTGCCCGATCACATTCTCTACTATCTGTCGCTCAATCAACCGCAGCTTATCGATAAAATCGATCCTTTTGAGCGCTACGAAATCGTTCGGAAAGCATTGGCTCAAGCTCGTGACGTTAGATTGACGCAGATGCGGGACTTGGTCAACTTTGTGTGCTTGAGCTTTATCTATAGAGAAAAGATGTATTTTTGCAAGGAAATTAGCAATCTTCTGGAAACGGTAAGATCGGGACGAGTAACGTTCAGTGAAGCAATCAAAGATTTTCCCTGATTTGCATATCGTTCGTGCATCAACGGTTGAATTCCTAAAGAACTTATATGGCCAACGATCAAGTGGTAAGCGTGGTGCAAAATAATAGTAACGTTCCTCAAGTTGCGCCTACGCATCGTCAAAATTGCCTTCTATCCCGTGTTCTTAACGCTGCTGTTGTCATTTTTATTGGGGGCGCTGGTGATAAAGAGTCCTACTACTTCAATGGTCCATTTCAAAATATGCTTTATGCCAAGAGTGTGCTTGATCCGAAATTTGAAAAGCTGGCTCGCTACTATGAATATATTTCACTATACTGGGGTTACAACGAGGTAAAGGGGAAAGAGGAAATCCAGAAAAATATAATTAATCGTATCCCATCGAAACAGGCTCACATCTATATAATCGGACATAGTTTAGGCGGGTGGAATGGTGCACATCTGTCATCGATATTGACTGATTTGGGATATGTTGTGGAAATGCTTGTGACTTTGGATCCGGTAGGTAAAGGAACCTTGGTATGGATCGGCTCAAATATTCACCGAACTTCACCTCTTCCAAAAGCTAAATATTGGATAAATATTTTAGCAAGCCCTGCCAAGCCGGATGCTTCAGATACTATAGCTGAACTTGGTGGACGTTGGATAATCCGGAACGGAGCAAATTTGAATCACACTGCTGATGTTAATCATTATAATGCCAAGAAGATGATGACAATTCCTTTGGCTGGAAAAAAGTCCGCAGCTGATTTGGTTTGTGAATCTATTCGCAAGGTGGCCGCTCTATGAAATACTTAATAAACGTGTTGGCTTGTGTGGTGCTGCTGGGGTGTACTTCAGGTGCCAAGCCGATTGCCAACCTGAAGTTTGAAGGTATTCGAAAATCAAATCTTGGATATGAAATCCTGTTTCAATCCGATGTCAATATCGAATCGCTTTATGCTGGTGACGGGAGCAAAAAAATTGTTGCTCCTTGGTTGATATGTGCGCTTGAGAATGACCGAAATTTCTCAATTGAGCACAATCTACAGAGGTTTTATAGGGGGGCTATCGATCTCAATGGATCAATTTCATCAAGCCGAAGGAGCTATCGATATTCTTCAAGTGGAAATTTTTTTCTTGGATTTGACAATGGTGGGCAAACGAAAATATTGGAGCCAGCAGAGCTTGATGGTCTCTTAAAATCTAAAGAGAGTATAGAATGCAAAGTAGTGTTAACGATATTTTTATCCAAGCCATATTATTCGGCAAGCATGTTCATCCCGGTGGAGCGGATTGTTGGCCTATTTCCAAGTGAATCAAGATGAATACCGATTATGCCCGAGAGCGAAAAATCGTTGTCGCTGAAAATGTTTTATTACGATGTCGATCGTCGACGCAACAATATCGAAGCCAAAAACAAAAAAGGCACCATGATCACTCATGATGCCTTCATTTGCTGCTGCTAAATTCGTGGTAGGCCGTGCGGGATTCGAACCTGCGACCAACGGATTAAAAGTCCGCTGCTCTACCAGCTGAGCTAACGACCCGAAAGAGGCAGCATTATAGCCGGCGATTTCGATTTGCGCCAGAGGTAACGTACATCATCCGCCAGACAAGGCCGATGTCACCTTCAGCACCTCTTCCGCCGTGGTCACACCCTCCATGATCTTCATGGCGCCGGCAATGCGCAGCGGCTTCATGCCGTCCACCACGCTTTGCTGGCGCAGCGCCTGCAAATCGGCCGACGCGCCGATCAGCTGCGTGAATTCGTCCGACACCGTCAGCAGCTCGTATAGGCCAGTCCGTCCGCGATACCCGGTCTGCCGGCATTCCGGACACCCTATAGGCCGATAGACCGTCTCCGGCTTGGGAAGGTTCCACGATCCGCCGATGCCTTGCCAGACGTCGTCGCTCAGCTCGCCATCCGGCGCCTTGCATTCCGGGCACAAGGTGCGCACCAGGCGCTGCGCCATCACGCCGATCATGGTCGCTTCCAGAAGATAATCGGGCACGCCCAGTTCCAGCAAGCGCATGATGGCCGAGGGCGCATCGTTGGTGTGCAGCGTCGACAGCACCAGGTGCCCGGTCAGCGCCGCCTGGATCGCCATTTCGGCGGTGGCCAGGTCGCGGATCTCGCCGACCATGATGATGTCCGGGTCTTGCCGCATCAGCGCGCGCACGCCATCGGCAAACGACAAATCGATACCCGGCTGCACCTGCATCTGGTTGAAAGAGGCCTCGACCATCTCGATCGGGTCTTCCACCGTGCACACGTTCACCTCGTTGGTCGCCAGCGCCTTCAGGGTGGTGTACAGCGTCGTGGTCTTGCCCGAGCCGGTAGGGCCGGTCACAAGGATGATGCCGTGTGGCCGGGAAGTCAGCGCATCCCAGCGCTGGGCATCGACCGGCGGGAAGCCGAGTTCCGGCAGCGTCTTGACGACCACTTCCGGATCGAAAATCCGCATCACCAGCTTTTCGCCGAAGGCGGTCGGCATGGTCGACAGGCGCAATTCGACTTCCTGGCCGGTATGCGTGCGGGTCTTGATGCGGCCATCCTGGGGACGGCGTTTTTCGATCACGTCCATGCGGCCCAGCAGCTTGATGCGCGCGGTCATGGCCAGCATCACGGCGGCCGGCACCTGGTACACCTGGTGCAGCACGCCGTCGATGCGGAATCGAACCACCGCAAATTCGCGCTTCGGTTCTAGGTGAATATCGGAAGCGCGCTGTTCGAAGGCATAGCCCCACAGCCAGTCGACGATGTTGACGATGTGCTGGTCGTTCGCATCGAACTGTTTATTCGCCTTGCCGAGTTCGACCAGCTGCTCGAAGTTATTGCGCAGCGCGACATCCTGGGCATTGGACTTGCTGGCGTCGCGGATCGATTTCGCCAGGCTGAAGAACTGTCCAATGTATTGGGCGATGTCGAGCGGATTGGCCAGCACCAGTTCGATGCGCCGCCGCGAAATCCTGGCGATTTCGTTTTCCCATTCGACCGCGAAGGGGTCGGCCGTGGCCACGGTCAGGGTCGAGGCGCTCATGTCGACCGGCAGGATATTGAAACGCGCCGCATAGCTGGCCGACATCACATCCGCCACGCGCGTAAAGTCGATTTTCAGCGGGTCGATGCGAATGAAAGGCAGGCCGACCTTGGCCGCGCACCATTCGCTCAAAATGTCGAGGGTAAGCAGGCGGTGCGGCGGCTGGTGCGACAGCAGCTTGCATTGCGCCACCGCCGTCAGCGGATGCATCGAGCCGGCGGCGTTTTTCAAGATGCCCTGGGCCTGGGCGAAGTGGGCCTTGACCTTGTCTTTTTCGACAATGCCGTCGGCCAGCAGCCAGGAAAAGATCGCCTGCAAATCCAGGCGCCGCGGCCGCTGGGGCGGGCGGGGGAGGGAAGCGGCTTGCGGTGCGTTGGCGTTCATCGATCCCTCTATAAAGTCGCTGTTAGCGCGCTGCCTCGATACCCGCTTGCATACCCTTGACCCAGGACTTGGCCGGCAGCTTGGTGGCAGCCACGATCTGCGCCGCGCGTGCGGTAAGCGCCGCGCTGTCGATCTCGGGCGCATTCTTGAAGCAGAGCGCCACCACATTGCCGTCGTGGACCTCGGGCAGGCAAATCACCTTGTCGAAAGCGAATTTCATCGCCTTCAGGTTCTTGTTGTAGCTCGGATGGTCGCCAAACAAATTCACCGTCATGATGCCGCCCGGCGCCAGGCAATCGCTGCAGGCGCGGTAGAACTCGGGCGTGTCGAGCACCGGGCCCTTGGCGGTTGCATCGTACAGGTCGCATTGCAGCACATCGAAGGCGCCGTGGTTGTCCGGGTCCTCGACAAAATCGAGCGCATCCATTTCCAGCACGTTGAAGCGCTCGTCCTCGGGCGGCAGCTTGAACATGGTGTGACAAATGGCGATCACCGACGCATTCAATTCCACCGCGGTGACCAGCGCTTGCGGGAATTGGCGGTAGCTGAATTTGGTCAGCGTGGCGGCGCCCAGGCCAAGTTGGGCAATGCGGCGCGGCGCTTCGATGAACAGCATCCAGGCCATCATCTGCTGCGCGTATTCGAGCTCCGGCCAATCGGGTTTGCGGATGCGCATGGCGCCTTGCACCCATTCGGTGCCGAAGTGGAGATAGCGCACGCCGTCCTGTTCGGACAGCGTCACGGGCGCGAATTTCGGTTTGCGGGCGGGCCGGCGCGAGGATTCGGCGAGTTCGATGGATTTACGTTTGATGAGCATAGGGCGACCTGTTGAATCGGCCTATTATCGGGGGAGGGGTTCCCGCTGCGCAAGCGCAACGGGAATGAAAGGCGGCGCGGAGAAGGAGGGGGCGTTCTCCGAACCGTAACAACTAAACTAAATCAGGCAAGCGGCGCCTGATTAATACTGCTGGTCCGGCTCCACCGACACGCGCAGGCGCACACGGTTGCCCGGATCGCGGCTCATGAAGGCAGTCATGTTCTGGCCGCGGTATTCGTAGGTTACGTCGTAGCCGGTGGTGCGCGATTCGTAGGAATCGACGGTACGGCACTGGCGCACGGCCTGTTCCTGCACGCCCTGGTCGTAGTTGCGGCCGTTGTTTTCCACGCGGTCGCCGACCACGGCGCCGGCAATCGCGCCGGCTGCGGCCGCAGCGACCTTGCCGCTGCCGCTGCCGACCTGGCTACCCAGCAAGGCGCCGGCGATGCCGCCGACCACCGAGCCGCCGGCGCCACGTTGCTGCTGTACCGGCACCTGCACGTATTCGGTACGGCATTCCTGGCGCGGCTGGCGGATTTGCTCGACGCGTGGCTGGACCCGCACCACGCGGCCGAAATCCTCGAAATCGGCAGCCTGGGCCAGCGGCAGCGTGGCCAGGCCCAGGGCGGAAATCATCAGTTTGGTTTTCATGTTCATGCTGAACCTCGTTCGTTTGGTGCGGTTATGAGTCGGAGGATGTTTCATCCACGCCTGTATGTTAATCCTGCTCGCGCCGCGAGATCGATCTACGTGGCAACAAAATGTAACAGCCTACGGCAGAGCGGGTATGCCACGCCAGAATGACAAAACGCGCCAAATTACACAGATTCAGCCTGAAATGCGGCAGTTTTTTTCAATATCCGGCCGCAAAGTCACATTCGGGTTGCTTCGGTAACTACAAAACGTTACCCTTACACAAATAGGGTTTATTGGCGCGTGGAAACGGTTTAGGAGAACAGCGTTGCCGCCCGGGCGTGCGTGGTGAGCAGTCCCCGGCGATTCGAATCACCACACCAGGTCGACTTGAGGGAAAAATGAGTTTGTTGATGAGAGTGCCGTCCAATCTTGTGCAGTCCATCCGGGCCTATCGGGTGCCGGAACTGCAGGCAGAGGCGGCGCGCATGGGTCACCATTTCCTGTATGCGCACTGCGCCAACGCGTTGACCAAGCAGCAGGTGTGCGCCCGCATCGGCGAGCAATTTCATTTTCCCAAACCCTCCAGCAAGAATTTCGACGCCCTGCGCGCCACGCTGACCGACACGATCCACGGCGCCGGTCCCCAGCCCGGTTTTCTCGTTGTGCTCGAGCAGTTGCCTAACACGCAAAAGTTCGACAAGGAAGCGCGCGAGACCCTGCTCGACGTGTTCCGCGATGCGGCCGAATTCTGGGCCGAGAAGCGGGTGCCGTTCCGGGTATTCTATTCTTTTGAAATAGACGCCACGGCCTTGTAGGCGCCAATTCTGGCGTTGCCATACCACAGTGTCGCCGGGCGCATACGGTACAATGCGCGCTATGAAAAACATCGTCATCCTGATTTCCGGCCGCGGCAGCAACATGGAAGCGGTCGTGCGTGCGGCCAGTTCCGAAGCCTGGCCGGCGCGGGTGGCGGCAGTGATCAGCAACAAGCCTGACGCGGCTGGTTTGGCGTTTGCCCAGGCGCATGGCATCCCAACCGCCGTGGTGCCGAGCAAGAACTACCCGGACCGTGCCGCTTTCGACGCCGCCTTGCAGCGCGAGATCGACCGGTTTATGCCAGACCTGGTCGTGCTGGCCGGCTTCATGCGCATCCTGACGGCGCCTTTCGTGGCGCATTACGAAGGGCGCATGCTGAATATCCATCCTTCGCTGCTGCCGGCCCATCCCGGGCTGGACACGCATCGCAAGTGCCTGGAAGCCGGCGAGCATGAGCATGGCGCGACGGTGCACTTCGTCACCGCCGAGCTGGACCACGGCCCGATGGTGGCCCAGGCGCGCGTCCCCGTGCTGCCCGGCGACACCGAAGCCACCCTGGCCGCGCGCGTACTGGTCGAGGAACACAAGCTCTATCCCTACGCCGTTCGCCTGTTCGTCGAGGACAGGCTGAGCATCGAACAAGGCGACGTGCGCATCGCGCAGCCCGCCTGATTTTTATACGTATCTGATCCAAGGAATTCCATGAGATTGCCACCAGCAATTCTCGGCAACACCGAAGAGGTGCTGCGCGAGATCTTGCGCTTTACGGCCCCGGCCGACGTTACCCTGTCGCGTTACTTCAAGGACCACCAGCGTCTTGGTCCGCGCGAACGCGGCGTCGTTGCCGAAGCGGTGTATGCCGTATTGCGTAACAAAACCTTCTTCACCGAGTTCGGCGGCACCGGCGGCACGCCGTCGATGCGTCGCCTGGCCCTGCTGGGCCTGTCGGAAACCGTGGGCATCGATGCCCTCGGCGGCCTGCACGAAGACGAAACCGCCTTCCTGACCCGCATCAAGGAAATCGACCGCAATCTGCTGCCGCCGCTGGCGCGCGCCAACATGCCGAAGTGGCTTTTCGACAAACTGGTGGCCCAGTATGGCGAAGCCGACGCCCAGGAACTGGCCGCCGTGCTGAACACGCCGGCGCCGCTCGACCTGCGCGTGAACGCCATCAAGGCCAACCGCGACGAAGTCATCGCCAAGCTGGCCGAAGCCCCGATCGTGGCCGAGCCGACGCCGTATTCGCCGCTCGGCCTGCGCGTGCAGAAAAAGCCGAACCTGCAAAGCCTGCCGCTGTTCAAGGACGGCGCGATCGAGGTGCAGGACGAGGGCAGCCAGGTGCTGGCCCAGATCCTGGCCGCGCGCCGCGGCGAAATGGTGGTCGACTTCTGCGCCGGCGCCGGCGGCAAGACCCTGGCCCTGGGCGCGACGATGCGCAACACCGGCCGCCTGTACGCCTTCGACGTGTCGGAAAAGCGCCTGTCGAAGCTGAAGCCGCGCCTGGCGCGCAGCGGGCTGTCGAATGTGCACCCGGTGCTGATCGCGCACGAGCGCGACGCCAAGATCAAGCGTCTGGCCGGCAAGATCGACCGCGTGCTGGTCGACGCGCCGTGCTCGGGCCTGGGTACCCTGCGCCGCAACCCGGACGTGAAATGGCGCCAGCCGGAAAGCGCCGTGGCGGAGATGCAAGAGAAACAAGCCGCGATCCTCGATGGCGCCGCACGCCTGCTGAAGGGCGGCGGCCGCCTGGTGTACGCCACCTGCTCGCTGCTGAACGAAGAGAACGACTTCATCGTCGAGCAATTCCTGGCCTCGCACCCGGACTTCGAGCTGGTGCCGATGAACAAGGTCTTGGCTGAGCAAAAGATCGACCTGGAAATGGGCGACTATTTGAAGCTGCTGCCGCACAAGCACCAGACCGACGGCTTCTTCGCCGCCGTGCTGGAACGCAAGCCGATGCCCGCGAAAGCGCCCAAGGCGGCGCCTGACGCTGAAGCTGAAGCGGAGTAAGACCTGACGTGCGCAACATGCCGCTGACCGACCTGCTGCAGGACCTGCTCGAGGACATCAGTAACCCGCGCATCCTGTGGCAGGCGCTGGCGATCGTGGCCGCGGTGCTGGTCGGGCTGCTGCTGGCGCGCCTGATCCGGCGCAGCTGGCTGCACGAGGACGACAACGCTGGCGCCATCCGCCGCCTCGGCGTGGAAGGCTTTGGCCGCGTGCTGGCGCCGCTCCTGATCACCGCCTTCGTCTGGCTGGCGAAGGGCATCTTGTCCCAGTACCAGAACGTGCACCTGCTGGCGGTGGCCTTGCCGCTGTTCGCGTCGATGGCACTGATCCGCATGGTGTTCTACCTGCTGCGGCGCGTGTTTGCACGGCGTGGTCCGCTCGGCACGGCCCTGCAAACCTTCGAGAAGGTGCTGGCGCTGGTGGTGTGGGTTGGCGTTGCCCTGTATCTCACCGGGCAATGGCCTGACATTCTCTATTTCCTCGAACACCGGCAAATCCCGCTCGGCAAGAACCACGCATCTTTGCTGGCGATCCTGCAGGCGGTCGCCTCCGTCGTTGTCCTGATGATGCTCGCCCTGTGGGCCGGCGCCGCCATCGAGGAACGCCTGATGCGCCTGGAAGGCATGCACACCTCCTTGCGCGTGGTGCTGGCGCGCATGGGCCGCGCGATATTGATCCTGGTGTCGGTGCTGGTCAGCCTGGGCCTGGTCGGGCTCGACCTGACGGTCTTGTCCGTGTTCGGTGGCGCGCTCGGCGTCGGCCTCGGTCTGGGCATGCAGCGCATTGCCAGTAACTATGTCTCCGGCTTCATCATCCTGTTCGAGCGCAGCCTGTCGATCGGCGACCCGATCACCGTCGACAAGTATGCCGGCCGCGTGGCGCGCATCAACACCCGCTACACGGTGCTGCAGGCGCTCGACGGCACGCAAACCCTGTTGCCGAACGAAATGCTAATCACCGGCGTCGTGATGAACCAGTCCGGCACCAACAAGGCCGTGCGGCTGAACACCAAGCTTACGGTGGCCTACGACAGCGATTTGAACGCCGTGATGGCGCTGCTGGCACGCCAGGCCGACGAGGTCGAGCGCGTGGTGGCCGAGCCGGCGCCGTCAGTCCAGCTGAACGCCTTCGGGCCGCACGGCTACGAGCTGGAACTCGGCTTTTCCATCATCGATCCGGAAAAGGGCAGCGGGGGCGTGATCTCGGCCGTCAACCGGAATATCTATGCGCTGGTGCAGTCCGGCGCCATCCGCCTGGGGCTGCCGCCGCAGCTCCCCACATCTGCTTGATGCATATTCATTAACGAGATGGCGCACGTTTCGCACAGAAGCGCATTTATGTGCGCCGTTCGTGCCGTGCGTCATGAGAAGTGCGTAGAATGCGGGGTTGTTTGGCCGGCGCGTTCGCGCTGCCTCGCGCGACTGCCTCATAGAAAGATCGGCGCGCAGTACAGTCTGACCTTAACTTGGAGCAGTAATGACCTTTAGTACCATCCTGCATTCCGTGCTGGAATTCATGAGCACCGGCCTCGTTGGCTTGAGCGCCTGGGAAGTCGTGATCTACACCCTGGTCGTGACCCACATCACCATTGCCAGCGTCACCATCTACCTGCACCGCCACCAGGCCCACCGTGCACTGGAATTGCATGCGATCCCGAGCCACTTCTTCCGTTTCTGGCTGTGGATGACGACCGGCCAGGTCACCAAGGAATGGGCCGCGATCCACCGCAAGCACCACGCCAAGTGCGACACCGAGGAAGACCCGCACAGCCCGCAAACCCGCGGCATCAAGAAAGTGATGCTGGAAGGCGCCGAGCTGTACCGCACCGAGAGCAAGAACCAGGAAACGCTGGATAAATACGGTCACGGCACGCCGGACGACTGGATCGAACGCAATGTCTACACCAAGTACAGCTGGGCCGGCGTATCGGCGCTGCTGGTGATTAACTTCGTGCTGTTCGGCGTGATCGGCATCAGCATCTGGGCCATCCAGATGATGTGGATCCCGATCACCGCGGCCGGCATCATCAATGGCCTGGGCCACTGGTGGGGTTACCGCAACTACGATTGCAACGATGCCGCGACCAACATCTTCCCGTGGGGCATCTTGATCGGCGGCGAAGAGCTGCACAACAACCACCACACCTACGCCACGTCGGCCAAGCTGTCGAGCAAGTGGTACGAAATCGACCTGGGCTGGGCCTATATCCGCACCCTGGAAATGATCGGCCTGGCCAAGGTGAAGAAAGTGGCGCCGAAGCCGAAGCTGGCCAAGGACAAGGTGGTTGCCGACCTGGAAACGCTGCAATCGGTGATCACCAACCGCTACGACGTGATGGCCAAGTACGCCAAGTCGGTCAAGCATGCCTTCCACGAGGAATTCGAGCACCTGAAGCACAAGGCCGAACTGGAAGCGCGCTTCCTGAAATCCTCGCGCAAGCTGCTGCAGCGCGAGCCAGGCAAGCTGGAAGTGTCGCAAAAGGCGCAGCTGATCGAGCTGTTCAAGCACAGCAAGGCGCTCGAAACCATGCACCAGATGCGCGTGGAACTGGGCGCCATCTGGGAGCGTTCGCACTCGACCCGCGACCAGCTGCTGCAGCAGTTGCAGGACTGGTGCGCACGTGCCGAAGCCTCGGGCATCAAGTCGCTGCAAGAGTTTTCGCTGCGCCTGCGTAGCTACGCATAAGCGGCACAGTCGACAAGGGCGGCTTCTTCGGAAGCCGCTTTTTTTTGCGCCGTCGTCATGCGGGCTGCCTATTTACTGTCGAGTTTCTTTACAGTCGTTGCGATTGGGACACTCTGAATTCTCGTAAGTAATTGATTCCAATCGTAAATATATCTGTGGCACAGGAATTGCTTTTAATTGCATATTCGCAAAACCGATTTCTACCGATAAAGAGCTGATTATGAAACTCCTGAAGAAGCTGACCTGCGCCGCTGCCCTGGCCCTCTCGTTCGCCAACGCCCACGCCGCTGTCAACAGCAAAGTGATGAACGACTGGGTCTTCAACCCGAATGGTGGCGGTTTTGCCAACGGCCAGGAGATCAACGAGTACTTGGATATCAATGGCAACGCTTTCATCCAGCTGACCCCAACCGGCACCAACTCCTTCTCGTTCGTCGAGCACGCCGTGTTCAACATCGTGCAAGCCGACAGCAACATGCAGCTGTTCCCGGTCAACTACGCTGGTGGCAACATTACTGCCGTGTTCCAGGCGACCGGCACCGGCAACTTCAGCGGCGCCTTCGCCTTCACCGGCGGCACCATCAGCATTTACCAGAACCCGGCGAACAACCAGTACGCCACGACCAAGGGCACCTACGGCGCCAACCTGGGCACCGTGATCGCCACCTTCAATGTGCTGGCTGGCGGCGGCGGCCTGGTGGACGCTACCGGCAAGCCGACCGGCAATGGCCAGGTCAGCGTGCTGGCATCGGCCGATGTGGGCGCCCTGAAATCAGGTTACTTCTTCGACAGCAAAGGAAAAGACCTGTCGACCGAGTCGATCCTGTCGTTTGCGTTCACCAATGCCAATAACGTCGCCAATCCGAGCAAGACCCTGGTGAGCGAGCTGGTCTGCGAATTCTCCGGCTTCACCGGCAACGGCTGCAAGAAGAACACCACCTACGCGAACAAGGCAGGCCAGTACTTCCTGTTCTCGAACAACGGCCAGTTCAAACTGGCGACCGAAGTGCCTGAGCCGGGTTCGCTGGCCCTGTTCGGCATCGCCATGCTGGGCGCCGGCGTCGTGGCACGCAAGCGCGCCAACAAGGCCTGATCGCTGCTAGCGGGAACGTGCACGAAAGTGTGCAGCATTCTCTTCCTGCCCCGAACCGTCTTGCCGACCGTGTTCGTGCCTGACAGGCGTTACTTTCCCGCCTCCCGCCAGCAATTGGCCGGCGGCAGTGCCCAGCGTCGCCGCTGGACTCGCCACGGGTAGCGCCTGTCCTGCCCCGAGGGCAGCGGTGGCGAGCCGTTCAAGGTTGACCGCCGCGTTGACGTCGCGGTCGTGGTGCGCGCCGCAGGCGGCGCACTGCCAGGCGCGCTCGCCCAGGGAGAGCGCGCCGTTGCGTTCCCCGCAGCCCGAACAGAGCTTGCTGGACGGGTACCAGCGGTCGGCCAGCACGATGGTCGTGCCGTAGCGATCCGCCTTGTACTGCAACTGGCGCCGGATCTCATAAAAGCCGACGTCGGCAATGGCGCGCGCCAGGCGCGCGTTGGCCAGCATCCCGCTCACGTTCAGGTCCTCGATCACGACACCCCGGTTTTCGCGGCACAGACGCGTGGTGAGCTTGTGCGTGAAATCCCGGCGCACCCGGGCGATCCTGGCCTGCAATCGCGCCAGTGCCTGCGCCCCCTTCGTGCGGTTTTTCGACGCCGGCAGCCGTGTACCCTTCGGGATGTTGCCGGCGATTCCTGCCCGCGTTTTCGCTGCTTCGATCTTGCGCGACAGGCGCCGGCCCCGGATGCGCAGGCGCCGCAGGGCCGCCTTCAGCGGCCGGGGCGCGGTGATCGTCTCGCTGGTGGACAGGGTTGCCGCGCGGTTCACACCGAGGTCGACGCCGACGATGGCGTCACTGGTGCGACGGCGCCGCGCGACAGCGTCCGGCACATCGACCTGGACCGACAGGAACCAGTGGCCAGCCTCGCGTGACACGCTCGCGCCGAGAATCCGCCCTGGCCAGCGCAGGGCTTCGCACAGCGCCACGCGGCCGATCTTCGGCAGCACGGCGGCCGCTCCTTCGAGCTGGAATTTATCGTTCGCCAAATAGAACGCGTCGCGGCAACGTCCCTTCGTCTTGAAGCGCGGCGGGTGGGCCTTTTCGCCGGCGCGGCGCTGCGCGAAGTAGCGGCTCCAGGCCTTGGCGAGATGGGCGAACGGTTGGGCGTGGGCGTCGCGGTGGATGGTGCGTAGCCATGGCTGGCCCTGTTCGTCGAGCCAATCGGGATGCGCGTATTTAATGGCATTGAACTGCTTTTTAAGCGCCAGGGCGTTGGGCCTTAAGCCCAGCGCGGCCTGGCGCTGCCATTCGGCCAGGGCCCAGTTCCAGACCCGGCGGGCCGTGCCGGCCGCGCGCGCAAAGTAATCGCGCTGCTCAAGCGTGGGGACTATCCTGATCCGGTGCGCCAGCAGCATGGTTATTCTCCAGCGCCGCGCGCAGCTGACGGCGGTAGTTGCGCAGGCCATACAGGCGGCTCGAGAAGCAGTGAACGATCGTCATCAGATCCTCCACCATCTCCTGCTCCGGCGACAGGCGTTCCTGATTGAGCACCAGCAGTTCGCAGCCATGCAGCGCCGCATAGTGCGCGAACCAGTCGAAGCCGAATCGGGTCAGCCGGTCGCCGTGCGCGAGCACCAGGGTTGCCACTTCGCCGCGACCGATCGCGTCCATCAGGGCCAGAAAGCGCTTGCGTCCGAAGTTCAGGCCACCGCCGACTTCCTCGACGTATTCGACCCCGGCCAGGCCGCGCGCTGCCGTGAACTGCTCCAGCGTCCGGCGCTGGTTGACCAGGTCGGGGCGCTGGGCCGCGCTCGACACCCGGCAGTAGGCCACGACCCTCCGTGGCGCCACAAGCGACGGCAGGCGCAGGAACGTGCGCAGCTGGCTCTCGGTATAACGCCGGCGATTGCTGGCGGTGCGCGCCGCCGGGATTAACCGCCCCTCGCGCTCCCAGCGCTGCAGCGTCTTGACTGTAATGCCCAGCAACGTCGCTGCGTGTCCAATTCCAAAGGTGCTTTCCATGGTCATCATTCGACACTTGTAAGCACAGGAAGTTCGACTAGGGTCTAGCTCCTAACGCGGTCGACTAGAAAAGCGGGCATTGCCCGCTTTTTTTACGTCCATGCTGCGGTCAGGGGGGAACTGGTTCGCCGAAACCCTGGGCAACAAAAAAGCCGCCAACTTGCGTGGGCGGCTTTTCTTGTACTGAAACAGGATCGATTACTTGATCTTGGTTTCTTTGTACGGAACGTGCTTGCGTGCTTTCGGGTCGAACTTGATGATTTCCATCTTCGCCGGCATCGTGCGCTTGTTCTTGGTGGTGGTGTAGAAGTGACCGGTACCTGCGGTCGATTCCAGTTTGATTTTGTCGCGGCCAGTTTTTGCCATGATAGCTCCTAATTAGACTTTTTCGCCACGAGCGCGCATGTCGGCCAGAACGGCGTCGATGCCCAGCTTGTCGATAACGCGCAGGCCGGCGTTCGACAAACGCAGCGAGACCCAACGGTTTTCGGATTCGACGT
>Ga0308160_10000476_pt1 | contig 76839 bp, 61 predicted proteins | sample PhyFR1_FD_201036 | JGI IMG/M metagenome (GOLD analysis project Ga0308160, IMG submission 201036) | Phyllosphere microbial communities from UC Gill Tract Community Farm, Albany, California, United States - DLSLF.R1 | ecosystem: Host-associated > Plants > Phyllosphere > Unclassified | place: USA... | reverse complement strand
TCGTACATGCCGCCGCCGGCCATCAGCGGGACGATCGACAGCATCTTGGCGCTGGTGCCCAGTTCCAGGATCGGGAACAGGTCGGTCAGGTAGTCGCGCAGGATGTTGCCGGTCACCGAGATGGTGTCGATGCCGCGCGCCACGCGCTCCAGCGTGAAGCGCATCGCGCGCACCTGCGACATGATCTGGATGTCCAGGCCGGTCGTGTCGTGATCTTTCAGGTAGGTCTCGACCTTCTTGATCAGCTCGTTCTCGTGCGGACGGTAGGGGTCCAGCCAGAACACAGCGGTCATGCCCGAGTTGCGCGCGCGCGTGACGGCCAGCTTGACCCAGTCGCGGATCGCCGCGTCCTTGGTCTGGCACATGCGCCAGATATCGCCCTGTTCGACGTTTTGGCTCATCAGCACTTCGCCGCTGGCGATGTCGACGATGTTGGCGACGCCGTCTTCGGCGATCTCGAAGGTCTTGTCGTGCGAGCCGTATTCCTCGGCCTGCTGGGCCATCAGGCCGACGTTCGGCACGGTGCCCATGGTGCGCGGATCGAAGGCGCCATGCCACTTGCAGAAGTTGATGATCTCCTGATAGATACGGGCGAAGGTCGATTCCGGCAGCACCGCCTTGACTTCCTTCAGGCGGCCATCGGCGCCGTACATCTTGCCGCCGGCGCGGATCATGGCCGGCATCGACGCGTCGACGATCACGTCGTTCGGCGAGTGGAAGTTGGTGATGCCCTTGGCCGAGTCGACCATGGCCAATTCCGGCTGGTGTTCCTGGCAGGCGTGGATGTCGCGGATGATTTCTTCGCGCTGCGATTCCGGCAGCTTCTCGATCTTGTTGTACAGATCAGCCATGCCGTTGTTGACGTTCACGCCCAGGCTGTCCAGCACGTCCTGGTGCTTGGCGAAGGCTTCCTTGTAGAAGGTGCGCACGGCGTGGCCGAACACGATCGGGTGCGAGACCTTCATCATGGTCGCCTTGACGTGCAGCGAGAACATCATGCCGGTCTTCTTGGCGTCTTCGATCTGCTTCTCGTAGAACGCGATCAGGGCCTTGCGGCTCATGAACATCGAATCGATGATCTCGCCTTCCTTCAGCGCCACTTTCTGCTTGAGCACCACGGTCTGGCCGCTCTTGGTGACCAGTTCCATGCGCACGTCGGTCGCCTTGGACAGCGTCATCGACTTTTCGCCGTGGTAGAAGTCGCCGGTGGTCATGTGCGAGACGTGGGTGCGCGAGGCCGCCGACCATTCGCCCATCGAGTGCGGGTTCTTGCGTGCGTATTCCTTGACGGCCTTCGGTGCGCGGCGGTCGGAGTTACCTTCGCGCAGGACCGGGTTCACGGACGAGCCGATGCACTTGCTGTAGCGCGCCTTGATCTCTTTTTCTTCGTCGGTGGTCGGGTTGGCCGGGTAGTCGGGCAAGTTGTAGCCCTTGCCCTGCAGTTCCTTAATCGCCGCCTGCAGCTGGCCCACCGATGCCGAGATGTTCGGCAGCTTGATGATGTTGGCTTCCGGGCTCAAGGTCAGCTTGCCGAGCTCGGCCAGGGTGTCCGGCACGCGCTGCTCCGGCGTGAGGCGGTCGGCGAAGTTCGCGAGGATACGCGCGGCGACCGAAATGTCGCTCTCTTCGATGGTGATGCCGGCCGGCTTGGCAAACGTGCTGATGACGGGCAGGAAGGCGTGGGTCGCCAGCAGCGGCGCCTCGTCGGTTAGGGTGTAGATGATGGTCTGATCACTGCTCATGCGCTTATCCTCGGTGTTCGCGAAGGTGGGAATCGGGGGACTGCAAGGTCTGGGTCTTTTGATAAGTCTTCTATAAGACACAAGACGTGGCCAATATTATGCCCCAGCTTTCGTCTGAGTACCACTTTTAAACGACAAGGCCCGCACGAAGCGGGCCTGGGTCTTTACTGCGTAATGGCTCGATGCCGGTATTACGCGAAGTTCTGGTTCACGAAGTCCCAGTTGACGATGTTCCACCACGACTCGACGAACTTCGGACGGGCGTTGCGGTAGTCGATGTAGTAGGCGTGTTCCCAGACGTCGCAGGTCAGCAGGGCCTTGTTCTCGGTAGTCAGCGGGGTGCCGGCGTTCGAGGTGTTGACGATGTCGACGGTGCCGTCGGTCTTCTTCACCAGCCAGGTCCAGCCCGAACCGAAGTTGCCCACGGCCGATTTCTGGAACTCTTCCTTGAACTTGTCGAACGAGCCCCACTTGGCGTTGATGGCGTCAGCCACCGGACCGGTCGGCGCGCTGCCGTTCGGGGTCATGCAGTTCCAGAAGAAAGTGTGATTCCACACCTGGGCCGAGTTGTTGAACACGCCGCCCTGCGATTTCTTGATGATCTCTTCCAGGGGCATGTTTTCGTACTCGGTGCCCTTGATCAGGTTGTTCAGGTTGGTGACGTAAGCCTGGTGGTGCTTACCGTAGTGGTATTCCAGGGTCTCAGCGGACATCGTCGGCTGGAGGGCGTCCTTGGCGTACGGCAGTGGCGGCAGAGTATGTTCCATGTCTTATTCCTTGATTGGTTGGCAACGAGTTGGTTCTTCCGAAACGGCGCTTATTCTAAACCGTATGCGCGAAGGTTGCATGTTTGGCTTTACGGAAGGATTACAGTCCGCATTTACAGCCGATCCTGAACGCCCGCCACGCTGACTTCCGCGCTGCCTTCCGCCAGGCGCACCAGCAGCACGTCCCGCGGCTTGATCTGGCCCGGCGAGGTAAGCACCTTGCCCTTGGCGTTGCTGACGATCGCATAGCCGCGCTCGAGCGTGCGCTGCGGATTGAGCAGCTCGAGCTGGGCGGCCAGCCCGTTCAGGCTTTCGCGCCGCTGGCGCAGCAGCGACGCCATGCTGGCCGCCAGGTGGCGCTGGTCGGAGGCGAGCTGGGTGCGGATGCTGCGCAGGTCCGGGCGGTGGCGCGCCCAGCGCTGCTGTAGCTGGGCCAGCAGCACGCCCTTGCGGTTCAGCGGACCGCGCACCGCGTGCGTCAGACTGCTGGCCATGCCAAGCAGGCTCAGGCGCTGGTTGGCGATGCGCGAGGACGGGCTGACCAGGCGCCGGCCGAGGTTGTCGAGCCCCTGGTTGGCGTCGGCCAGGATGCGGTCGATGGCGCGCTGCAGGTCGCCGGCGTCGGCGCGCAGCGAGGACAGCCAGTCGGCGCGCGCGGTCGCGGCCAGCTCGGCGGCGGCGGTCGGCGTGGCTGCGCGCAGGTCGGCGGCGAAGTCGGCGATCGTGAAGTCGGTTTCGTGGCCGACGCCCGAGATCACCGGCATGCGCGCATCTGCGATCGCGCGCGCGACGATTTCTTCGTTGAAGCTCCACAGGTCTTCGATCGAGCCGCCGCCGCGCGCGACGATCAGCACGTCGACCTCCGCGCGCGCCGATGCGGTGCGGATGGCGTCGGCGATCTTCTCGGCCGCGCCCTGGCCCTGCACCGGCGCCGGGTACAGCACCACGCGTACGTGCGGCGCGCGCCGCCTGAGGGCGGTCAGCACGTCGCGCAACGCCGCCGCCTGCAGGCTGGTGACGATGCCGATGGCGCGCGTGAACAGCGGCAGCGGACGCTTGCGATCTTCGTCGAACAGGCCTTCCCGAGTCAGCTTTTCCTTGAGACGCATGAAGGCTTCGAACAGGGCGCCGACGCCGGCGCGGCGAATCGCCTCGACGTTGATCTGATAGTCGCCGCGCGCGCCGTACAGCGTGACCAGGGCGCGCACCTCGACCTTGTCGCCTTCGCGCGGCGTGAAGCCGGCGTACTGGGCGCGGCCGCGGAACATCACGGCGCGCACCTGGGCTGCGTCGTCCTTCAGCGTGAAGTACCAGTGGCCCGAGGCAGCGCGGGTGAAGTTCGAGACTTCGCCGGCGATCCAGACCAGCGGAAACGAGCGCTCGAGCAGGCGCGCGACCTGCTGGTTGAGGCTGGTAACGGTGAGGACCGGGGGCGAAGCATAGGCGGGATCGGCGTCGTCGGAACTGAACATAGGATACGCTGGTGTGAAACTGTCCACAAAAACAGGAGGGCGACGGATGAGGCGCACTTCTGCGGTAAAACTACAAATAACTTTTGTAAGACACTGATTTTTAATAAAAAAACATTATGCCCGATTTCGATGCAGAAACAAAATTTCCTTACGGATCAAAGACTTCCGCTACCCTCATGGGACTTGGCCACAATCTTATCCACAGAATTTGTGGGAAAGTGGATAAGCTGGGTGATCAAAATTCAAGCACGACGATGTTTTCTTAAGGAAATCAAAGACTTGGTATGTCGTCCGCGTGCTTGCTCACATCGTTTTCCACAGTTTATGTGAAAAGCTGGGCAAAAACTGGCTAAATGGCCGCGCCAGGCACCTTGCATACGCAGCGGGCATACCGCCTGCCAAGTGCTTAAAAATGCTGCACAGAGAAAAAGCCTTTTAAATTCAATAGGTTTGATCTAGCTCAATGCCTTTGCTCACAATCTTTTCCACAAAATTTGTGCACAAGCCAATCCAGACGGGGATAAGTCAGGTTCGTCGGCATACCATCACCGTCTTCCCTTCGTCCGACAAGCACGGCACTATACCAGCGGGGCAGCTGGCCGTGCCTCTCGAGTGCCGGAACAGTGTCTGCCTAAATTCAGGGCAGAGCAGGGTAATCCTTTTTTAATCAGAGACTTAAGCCGTAGTTTAGAGGCTTGCACACATCGTTTTCCACAATTTATGTGCATACCCACACGACATAGCCACGACTCGGTCAAAACTATTGCTTATTTGCTATGATTGCTCCGAGGCCATGCGGAAAACAGGGATCTGCTCGAAAAACGTGCAGAGGAAATTTTCCCTTATAAATCAAGGCGCATGAGCACAGTAACGGCGCTTGCGCACAATTTTGTCCACAAAATTTGTGCAGAAGCCTGGCCTAGCCGACCCGCTTGTAGTCGAGCGCAAACCTGCCGCTTTTTTAATCTAAAAATTTTCCTACGGTAAATCAATGACTTAGTGGTGGGGAGGTGCTTTTCCCCCATCTTTATCCACAGAAATTGTGGGCAACTACATCCGGCGTTACCGCAGATTTTTGCGCTGTGGCAACCTCGCCGCACCCTGCCGTCTTTTTACGCATGTAAAAATATCCATTAAGAATCAAAGACATTTCCAATTGGAAGTGTTCTTGCGCACACTTTTATCCACAGAAAGTGTGTAGAACTCTACTTGCCGCAAAGCTGCCAACACGTTACATTGCGCAATCTCAACCCGCTTGATTTTTACCTACTCAGGAGTCACACTTGCTCGCCATTCTTCAAGCCGCCGGCTGGCCTATCTGGCTGTTGCTGATTGCCTCGATCATCGCCCTGGCACTCATCATCGAACGCCTGATCTATCTGCGCCGGGAGAAGATCCTGCCGCGCCAGTTGCTCGACGAAGTGATCCAGGTCTACCGCGGCGGCCGAGTCACTCCGGACATCATCGACAAGCTGCAGCAGAATTCGCCACTGGGTGGGGTGCTGGCGTCGGCGCTGCGCAACGTCGATGCGCCGCGTGAAGTGATGAAGGAATCGATCGAGGAAGCCGGCCGCGGCGTCGCCCACAATCTCGAGCGCTTCCTGACCACGCTGGGCACGATCGCTTCGCTGGCGCCGCTGATGGGCCTGTTCGGCACCGTGGTCGGCATGATCGAGATCTTCGGCGCCCAGAACGCCAGCGGCACCAATCCGGCCCAGCTGGCGCACGGCATCTCGGTGGCGCTGTACAACACCGGCTTCGGCCTGGCGATCGCGATGCCGACCCTGGTGTTCTACCGCCACTTCCGCGCGCTGGTGGACAGCTTCATCATCGACATGGAGCTGCAGGCGGTGAAGTTCGTCGACGTCGTCCACGGTGCGCGCAAATGATGGACTTCCGACGCGGCCGCAAGCGCGAGGATCCGGAGATCAACCTGATCCCCTTCATCGACGTGCTGCTGGTGGTGCTGATCTTCCTGATGGTCACGACCACCTACAGCAAGTTCACCGAGCTGCAGATCACGCTGCCGACCGCCGATGCCGAAAAGGCGGTCGAGCGCCCGTTCGAGATCAACGTGACGGTCGACGCCAAGGGAAACTACACGGTCAATAACGTGCCGGTGTCCTTCCACGGCGTCGATGGCCTGGCCGAAGACCTCAAGCGTGCAGCCGGCATCGGCCCGGACGGCAAGCCGCTGGCGCAGCCGGCGCGCGACCCGGTCATCATCGTCAACGCCGACCAGTTCGCGATGCACCAGATGGTCATCAACGTGCTGGAAGCGGCGCGCCTGGCAGGCTACGACAAGCTGACGTTTGCGGCGCAGACGGGCTCGCAGAAGTAACCACTACCGCCGTCGTCCCGGCGCAGGCCGGGACCCATGCTGACTTTCCGAATTCGGAAGCGTTCCATGGAGTCTAGCGCAGCGAGACGCCTGCGCCGGGGCGACGGTATATTTCACATGCCATCCTCCCTCGAATCCACTCTCACGCGCGCCTGGCTGCGGCGCGGAGGTCTAGCCTGCGCGCTGTGGCCAGTGTCCATCCCGTTCCGCCTGCTGGCGGCTGTGCGGCGCGGCCTGTTCCGCTCGAACGTGCTGCAGTCGCAGCGCCTGCCGGTGCCGACTGTCGTGGTCGGCAACATCTTCATCGGCGGCACCGGCAAGACGCCGCTGACCATCTGGCTGGTCGAGCAGTTGCGCGCGGCCGGCCTGCGTCCCGGCGTGATCTCGCGCGGGCATGGCAGCGCGGCCGAGCATCCGCGCGAAGTTCTCGCGCAGGCGCGCGCGGGCGAGGTCGGCGACGAGCCGCTCTTGATCGCGGCGCGCACCGGCTGCCCGGTGGTGGTCGGGCGGCGCCGCGTCGAAGCCGGGCGCCATCTGCTGGCGCTGCACCCGGAGGTCGACGTGATCGTCGCCGACGACGGCCTGCAGCATTACGCCTTGCGGCGCGACCTCGAGATCATCCTGTTCGACGGCCGCGGCGTCGGCAACGGCTGGACGCTGCCGGCCGGGCCGCTGCGCGAGCCGCCTTCGCGCCGGCGCGACTTTACGGTGGTCAACGCGCCCGACTTGAACCCGCAGCTGGCGCGCGCCGTCGGCGGGCAGCCCTGGCAGATGCGCCTGGTGGGCGAAGTCGCCGAGCGCCTGAGCGATCCGGGGCAGCGCCAGTCCCTGAGCGAGTTCAGGGACAAGCGCGTGCTGGCGGCGGCCGGCATCGGCAATCCAGGGCGCTTTTTCGGCATGCTGCGCGCGGCCGGCCTGCAGGTGGCGGAACTGGCGCTGCCCGACCACCACGACTTCCTCGACGATCCTTTCCGCAGCGTCGATGCCGATGTCATCCTGATCACCGAGAAGGATGCAGTAAAATGTCGACAACTTGAAAACATCAACAACGATCCGCGCCTGTGGGTCGTGCCGGTCAGCGCGCGCATCGACGCCGCGCTGGCTACCCAAATCGTGGAGAAATGTCGTGGACGCCCGACTGCTTGATATCCTGGTCTGCCCCCTGTGCAAGGGACCGCTCGAATATGACAAGAAAGCGCAGGAACTGACCTGCCGCCCGGACCGCCTGGCGTATCCGATTCGCGACGGCATCCCGATCATGTGGGCCGACCAGGCGCGCAAGGTCGAGCCGAGCATCTGAGGCGATGCCGAACGCATGAGCTTCATCGTCATCATCCCGGCGCGCCTGGCCTCGACCCGGCTGCCGAACAAGCCGCTGGCCGACCTCGGCGGCAAGCCGATGGTCGTGCGCGTCGCCGAGCGCGCGCGCGAATCCGGCGCGGCGCGCATCATCGTCGCCACCGACCACGCCGACATCCTGGCGGCCTGCGCCGCGCACGGCATCGAAGCCTGCATGACGCGCGCCGACCATCCCTCGGGCACCGACCGCATCGCCGAAGTCGCGCGCACGCTCGGCCTGGCGCCGGATGCGGTGGTGGTCAACCTGCAGGGCGACGAGCCGCTGATCGACCCGGCCCTGCTGGCCGCCTGCGCCGCCCGCATCGATGCCGATACGCCGATGGCCACCTGCGCCCATCCGCTGTCGAACGTGGACGAGGTGTTCAACCCGAACGTGGTCAAGGTCGTGCTCGACAAGGCGGGGCGCGCGCTGTACTTTTCGCGCGCGACGATTCCCTGGCACCGCGACGGCTTCGCACGCGACCGCGCCACGCTGCCGGCCGGCTACGCCCCGCTGCGCCACGTCGGCCTGTATGCATACAGCAACGCTTTCCTGCAACGGTATCCGCAATTGGAGTCGGCGCCGCTGGAGGCGATCGAAGCGCTCGAACAATTGCGCGTACTGTGGCATGGCTTCCCGATCGCCGTGCACGTGACCGATACGGCACCGCCGGCCGGCGTCGACACGCCGGAAGACCTGGAACGCGTGCGCCATTACTACACGTCTTGATCCTGTTGGAAACTTAGCGGTAGGCGGTCTGCGCTACATCAAGCGACCTGTGGATAAGGGGCGCGCAGTGGCATTGGGCCTGCCTTTTATGGTAAGTTGCGGGTCAAGCTAGCCAGATTTGCATCAAACTAAGCATTACATTAAAACTATTAGGAATCCTTCATGCGTCTCATTCTGTTAGGAGCCCCCGGTGCCGGTAAAGGTACCCAGGCGAATTTCATCAAAGAAAAATTCAACATCCCCCAGATTTCCACGGGCGACATGCTGCGCGCGGCGATCAAGGCCGGCACCGAGCTCGGCCTGGCTGCTAAAAAGGTGATGGACGCAGGGCAGCTGGTGTCGGACGACATCATCATCGGCCTGGTGAAGGAGCGCCTGAAGGAAGCGGATTGCGCCAACGGCTACCTGTTCGACGGCTTCCCGCGCACCATCGCGCAAGCCGACGCCATGAAGGACAGCGGCGTGAACATCGACTACGTGCTGGAAATCGACGTGCCGGACGACATGATCCTGGAACGCATGACCGGCCGCCGCACCCACCCGGCCTCGGGCCGCGTCTACCACGTCAAGTTCAACCCGCCCAAGGTCGACTGCGTCGACGACGTCACCGGCGAGCCGCTGGTGCAGCGCGACGACGACAAGGAAGAAACCGTCGCCAAGCGCCTGGCCGTGTACCACAACCAGACCGAAGTGCTGCTCGGCTACTACAACAAGTGGGCCCAATCCGGCCTGCCGGGCGCGCCGAAATACCGCAAGATCTCGGGCGTCGGCCCGGTCGAGCAGGTGCGCGACGCCGCGTTCGCGGCGCTGTCCGAGTAAGTCTTACACGTAGTTCGAGGCGGCCGCATCACGCGCCGCCTCCGGCTCCGGATGACTGCAGCCATCCGTCCAGTTTTCAGATCATCAGTTAAAGCAGCAGGGCAGGGCCCGTGTTGACTCTTTTTGATCAAGAAACGAGGGGGACGATATGGCAGTCACGCAGCTCATCTTCGCCGTCGCCTGCGGCGTCATCGCCGTGTTCTATGGCCTGTGGTCGCGTAGCTGGGTGCTGCACCAGGACCCGGGCAACGGGCGCATGCAGGAAATCTCGCTGGCCATCCAGCAGGGCGCCTCGGCCTACCTGGCGCGCCAATACCGCACCATCGGCATCGTCGGACTGGTCCTGCTGGTCCTGATCTTCTTCCTGCTGGGCGCACGCACCGCCGGCGGCTTCCTGGCCGGCGCCGTGCTGTCCGGCGCCTGCGGCTTCATCGGCATGAACGTCTCGGTGCGCGCCAACGTGCGCACCGCCCAGGCGGCATCAATTGGCCTCGACCAGGCGCTGCACGTGGCCTTCCGCGGCGGCGCCATCACCGGCATGCTGGTGGTCGGCCTCGGCCTGCTGGGCGTGTCGCTGTTCTACTGGTATCTCGCATCGAGCGCGGACCCGTCGCTGTCGGCCCATGACACGATCCAGCCGCTGGTCGGACTGGCCTTCGGCGCGTCCCTGATCTCGATCTTCGCGCGCCTGGGCGGCGGCATCTTCACCAAGGGCGCCGACGTCGGCGCCGACCTGGTGGGCAAGGTCGAGGCCGGCATCCCCGAGGACGATCCGCGCAACCCGGCCGTCATCGCCGACAACGTGGGCGACAACGTCGGCGACTGCGCCGGCATGGCGGCCGACCTGTTCGAGACCTACGTGGTCACGCTGGTGGCGACCATGCTGCTGGGGGCGCTGATGGGTCCCGGTGCGGTCGGGACGGCGCCGCTCGGAACGGCACAGGGCGGGGCGGCCGTGCTCTACCCACTGCTGCTGGGCGGCGTGTCGATCATCGCCTCGATCGTCGGCTGCTCGCTGGTCAAGATCCGCCCCGGCCACAAGATCATGGCCGCGCTGTACACCGGTCTGTGGTGGTCGGCCGGGTTGTCGCTGCTCGGCTTCGCGGTCATCACCTGGCTGGTCTGGCCTGACGATTTCATCCGCTGGCGCATGCTGGGCTGCGCGGTGGTCGGCATCGCGCTGACCGCGTCGATGGTTTATATCACCGAGTACTACACCGGCACCGAATTCAAGCCGGTGCGCCACATCGCCGAAGCCTCGACCACTGGGCACGGCACCAACATCATCGCCGGGCTGGGCGTGTCGCTGAAGTCGACGACCTACCCGGTGCTGGCGGTGTGCGCGGCGATCCTGCTGGCCTACCAGATGGGCGAGCTGTACGGCATTGCGATCGCGGCCACGGCGATGCTGTCGATGGCCGGCATCATCGTCGCGCTCGACGCCTACGGCCCGATCACCGACAACGCCGGCGGCATCGCCGAGATGAGCGGCATGCCCGAGCAGGTGCGCGCGATCACCGATCCGCTCGACGCGGTCGGCAACACCACCAAGGCCGTCACCAAGGGTTATGCAATCGGCTCGGCCGGGCTGGCGGCGCTGGTGCTGTTCGCCGACTACACGCAGGCGCTCGCAAGCTCTGGTGGACCGCGCCTGGCGTTCGACTTGTCGGACCCGATGGTGATCGTCGGCCTGTTCATCGGCGGGTTGGTGCCCTACCTGTTCGGGGCGCTGGCGATGGAGGCGGTGGGGCGTGCTGCCGGGGCGGTGGTGGTCGAGGTGCGGCGCCAGTTCCGCGACATCGTCGGCATCATGAGCGGCGCCGGCAAGCCGGAGTACGACCGCGCGGTCGACATGCTGACCGCATCGGCGATCCGCGAGATGATCCTGCCCTCGCTGCTGCCGGTGGTCGTGCCGATCGTGGTGGGCATGCTGCTCGGGCCGGCGGCGCTGGGCGGGCTGCTGATGGGGACCATCGTCACCGGCCTGTTCGTCGCGATCTCGATGACGACCGGCGGCGGCGCCTGGGACAACGCCAAGAAATACATCGAGGACGGGCGCTTCGGCGGCAAGGGTTCGGACGCGCACAAGGCGGCCGTCACCGGCGATACCGTCGGCGATCCCTACAAGGACACGGCCGGGCCGGCGGTCAATCCGCTCATCAAGATCATCAACATCGTGGCGCTGCTGCTGGTGCCGCTGCTGCCGTCCGGTGGCTGGCTGGCGGTGTCGGCCCCGCGGCCGCTGCAGGCGCTGGCCAAGCCGGCCAAGCCGGCCACGCCGGTCGCGGTGCCGGTCGCCGCCACACCGAACGCGGCCGACCGCGCGGCTGGCCGGCCGGCGCACTGACGCGTCAGACCGGCTTTGCGCGCTGAGGCGCGCTACGCACACGCGCGCCCGCGACGCGCGCAGGCGTAATGCACGCGCGTCCGTGCGCAGGCGCGCGGCTAGCGCGACGCCGCTTCGCGCAGCGCCGCCTCGAGCGAGTCGATGTCCGAGTCGCCCGGATAGTGCCGGCCGTTGATGAAGAAGGTCGGCGTGCGGTCGGCGCCGTCATGGCGGCCGCGCTCCACATCCCCGTGCACGCGCTGGCGCAAACGCCGTTCCTGCACGTCGTCGCGGAAGCGTTCCATGTCCAGGTCCAGGCTTTCGGCCAGCACGGCCAGATCCTGCGGGTCAACCACCTGGCGCTGCTGCTCGAACAGGCTGTCGTGCATCTCCCAGAACTTGCCCTGCTGGCCGGCGGCCTCCGCGGCCTCGGCGGCCAGCTCGGCCAAGGGGTGCAGGTCGGTCAGCGGGAAGTTGCGGTACACCAGGCGGATGCCGCCGAGCTGCTCACCGATACCGTCGGCCAGGTCGCTCAGCGCCGCGTGGGCGCGTGCGCAATAGGGGCATTGGAAATCGCCGTATTCGATCAGCGTCAACGCGGCGTTCTCGGGACCGCGCACGTGTTCGTCCGGTCCGATCTCGTCAACTCGTTTCATTCGTCCTCCTGTTCATGATGAGGAAATGATGGCATGCCCCGCGGATCGTCGCCGCAACGTTCGACTAGGCAATTTATTTTCAGAATGACATCCACCGATGCGCCGCAATCGGCCGCTCTGCGTTACATTACTGTCATCTGCGGCGCCGCACAAAAAGCTGCGCTGCACCTTTCTACCAACCTTTTTATTCACTTTATGGAGTTCAACATGACCAGCTATCAAGGAAGAATGGGCGCCGCCGTCCAGGGCCCCGAGCCGAATCCGCCCAAGCGCCAGGACAGCGCACAGCATGCCGTCCAGGTGACCGACCCGGACGAGCTGCGCCGCGCTTTCCTGCTGTACGGTGCTTCCGGCCTGTCCCTGCGCACCGAGGATTCGTCCACGGCGGCCTGAGTCACCCGGGTGCACGGTCGCGTCGCGAGGCGCGGCCGTGTGTCTCGCGGCCATCACTTCAAGGCGAACCCCGATCGCGCTGCGATTGCGGTTCGCCTTTCTACTTCTACATCAGCCGAATACGCACATGCGCTTGGCTTCTTCGCGCAGCCAGGGCCGGAAGTCGGGATGCGCGATCGCGATCAGCGCCTGCGCGCGCTGCCGGGCCGACTTGCCGCGCAACTGGGCCACGCCCCATTCGGTCACCACGTAGTTGACGTCGTTCTTGCTGGTGGTTGCGTGCGTCCCCGGCGACAGCGTCGGCACGATGCGCGAGACCGTGCCGTCCTTGGCGGTGGAGGGCAGCACGATGAAGGACTTGCCGCCGTGCGAGCGGTTGGCGGCGCGCACGAAGTCGACCTGGCCACCGGTGCCGGAATAGGGTAGGTGGCCGATGCTCTCGCTGCCGCACTGGCCGAGCAGGTCGACCTGCAGGCTGGCGTTGACCGTCACCAGTTTGTCGTTCTGGCCGGCGACGTACGGGTCGTTGGTGAAGTTCGACGGGTGCATCTCGAGCATCGGATTGTTGTGCATGAAGTCGTACAGGCGGCGCGAGCCGAGCGCGAAGGTCGCCACCATCTTGCCCGGCAGGAGCGTCTTCCTGCTGTTGTTGACGGCGCCGGCTTCGACCAGTTTCAGGATGCCGTCGCCGATCATCTCGGTGTGGATGCCGAGGTCGCGCTTGGCCGTGAGCTGCATCACCACCGCGTCCGGGATGCCGCCATAGCCGATTTGCAGCGTCGAGCCGTCGTCGATGTGCTCGGCGACCAGGCGCCCGATCGCTTCCTGCACCGGGCCGATGGCCGGCAGGCCGACTTCCATGATCGGATCGAAGCTCTCGACGATGGCGGTGACTTGCGACACGTGCACGTGGCACTGGCCGTGGGTGAAAGGCACGTGCGGATTCACTTCCAGCACCACCGCGCGCGCTTTAGCCACCGCCGCCATCGTGTAGTCGCAGCCCAGGCTCAGGGCGAAGTGGCCGGAGGCGCTCATGGGCGACGCCATCGCGAACACCACGTCGGCCGGCATCAGGCCGCGCTCGATCAGCGCCGGGATCTCGGAAAAATAGTTGGGGATGAAGTCGCACCAGCCGCCTTGGCCGCCGCTGCGCGAGGCGCCCCCAAAGAACAGGGCGGTGTGGCGCACGTGCTCGCGGCAGGCCGGGTCGAAGTAGCCGAACTTGCGCATCGCCAGGATCTGCGCGACCTTGACGTCGGCGAAGCGGCGGTGATGTTCGGATAGGGCGTGAAGCAGCGTGGGCGGTTCGCCGACGCCGGTCGGCACGACGATCATGTCGCCGTCGCGCACGTGATCGAGGGCGCCCGGCGCGCTGGCGCGCCTGGACTCGTAAAGTTGCTGCGCAGTCTGCATCGCCGTCTCCTGGATTTTTTATCGCCGGATGCTGCACCGATGTTCAGCATAGCAGAGGCGCCGTCGGGTGGCGATGCCGGGCAAGGCTGGCCTGAGCCATGCGCGCGCCGGTCGGCGCGGACGCGGCCGATAATGGGGCATCGAACGGAAGAGGTGAACCATGAGACGAATCGCATCATCGGGCGCGCTCGCGCTCGCCGTGCTGAGCGCCGGCGCCTGCGTGCCGGCGCAGGCCCAGTCGCTGGCACGGCCCGGGACACAAACCGGCGCACAAACGGGCACACAAACCGGCGCAGCGGCCGGGGAGCAGCTGACGCCGCAGGCCGGCGCGCCGACGCCCCAGCAGGCGCAGAAGGCGCAGGAAAGCCGCAGCGATGCCGAAGCCTTTTTGCAGCGCGCGGAAGCGGCGACCGGCAGTCGCAGCCCGAGCAGCGATCTGGCCGGCAGCGCCAGCGCCAGCAGCAGCGGTGCCGACAGCCTGGCGGCCGACGCGCCACCGCCGTATGGCCCTGTGTTGCATCCGCGCAAGCCGCTGGCGGCCGATCCGGCGTCGCGCGATCTGGCCAAGCCCTAGTCTTTGCCCTGATGCCGCCGGCAATCGTGCCGGCTGTTGCGCGCCGGCCTGCGCGGACGCGGCCGATAATGGGTCATCGCATGCAGGAGGAACCATGAAACGGACCGCATCACCGAGCGAATCACTGAGCGCATTCCTGAGCGCAGTCGCGCTCGCCGCGCTGACCGCCGGCGTCTGCCTGCCGGGCCAGGCGCAGACGCAGCTCACGCCGCAGGCCGGCGCGCCGACGCCGCAGCAGGCCCGCAAGGCGCAGCAGAACCGCAGCGACGCCGAGGCCTACCTGCAGCGCGAGGAAGCCGCCGCGACCGGCAGCCGCAGCCAGGCCACCGAGCGCGCCAACCGCAACGCCAGCATTCCCGACGAAGCCAGCGGCGCCAGCGCGGCCGGCAGCACGCGCGCCGGCAGCCCGGCCACGACGCCGACGCTGCCGACCGCGGATGCGCCGCCGCCCTACGGCCCGGTGCTGAACCCGCGCCAGCCGCAATCGAACGACCCGGCGCGCAGGAACCCGGCCGAGGTGCACGACGAAACCGATACCGGCGCCAACCCGGCGGCGCAGCCGCAGGGACGGCAGCGCAACAACCCGCAGGCCTCGCGCCGCCGCCCGGCCTGGCAGCCGGCGAATGATCCGATGGCGCCGCGCCCGCTGCGCCAGGACGGCAGCGACGGCCGCGCCAGCATCGCCAATTCCGAGCCGGTACCGGCCCCGGCCAGGGCGCCGCAGCCGGTGGTGCCGAGCACGACGGCGCTGAACAGCTGCGTCGGCGCCAGCTGCACGGACGCCGCCGGGACCCGCTACAACGGTATCGGCAGCAGCGGCAACGCCGGCGTCAGCGCCAGCGGGCGCCTGTGCAATCGCAGTGGCGCCACGGTCCAGTGCTTCTAGGCTGAGCTGAGTCGAGCCGAGCGCATGCCGCATGGTGTTTCCGGCAAAGCCGGGCTACAATCGCTGAGATTGACGTTTACGTAAACGGAACTCAACGAACCTGGAGGAGACACCATGCAAATTCAAGACAAGGTATTCATCGTGACCGGCGGCGCGTCCGGCCTGGGCGCGGCCACCGCGCGCATGATCGTCGATAACGGCGGCAAGGTCGTGTTGGCCGACGTGCAGCTTGAAGCCGGCGAAACACTGGCGCAAGAGCTGGGCGAGGGCAGCGCGCGCTTCGTCAAGTGCGACGTCACGCAGGAAGCCGATGGCCAGGCGGCCGTCGCCGCGGCCCAGCAGATGGGCGTGCTGCGCGGCCTGGTCAACTGCGCCGGCGTGGCGCCGGCCATCAAGACCGTCGGCAAGGACGGCCCGCACCCGCTCGACGCCTTTCAAAAAGCCATCAACATCAACCTGGTCGGCACCTTCAACATGTGCCGCCTGGCGGCTGACGCGATGGGCAAGCAGGATGCGCTGGCCTATGACGAACGCGGCGTGATCATCAACACCGCCTCGGTGGCGGCCTTCGACGGCCAGATCGGTCAGGCGGCCTACGGCGCCTCGAAGGCCGGCGTGGCCGGCATGACGCTGCCGATGGCGCGCGATTTGTCGCGCAGCGGCATCCGCGTGATGACGATCGCCCCTGGCATCTTCGAGACGCCGATGCTGATGGGGATGCCGCAAGAAGTGCGCGACGCGCTCGGCAAGATGGTGCCGTTCCCGCAGCGGCTCGGCATCCCGCAGGAGTATGCACACCTGGCGCGCGCCATCATCGAGAACGTGATGCTCAACGGCGAGACGATCCGCCTGGACGGCGCGATCCGCATGCAGCCGAAGTAAAAGTTCGTACGAGCGCAGGCATGGACGCACGCGCGTTCCGTGCCCGTGCCCGCGCCTGCGTCCATGCCTGCGAAAGGCTAGCGTTCGCACTTGCAGCATTTGTTGTACGATGCTCCATGCTAACTGGCGTGCGGCCATGGCCGCACGCTAATTTTTTGCCCGGAGAATCGAATGAAGTTGAAGTTGCTCGCCCTTGCCGGCGCCCTGTGCGCACTCTCCCACGTGCCCGTCCTGGCCCAGGACGCGTCGCATTCCGCGCTGCAGCAGGCGCCCGAGGCCGCCACCGGCTACACGGAAAAGTCCGGCTGGACCGCGCGCAAGTACATGGTCGCGGCCGCCAATCCGCTGGCGGTGCAGGCCGGCTACGAGATGCTCAAGAAGGGCGGCACGGCGATCGACGCCGGCATCGCGACGCAACTGGTGCTGACCCTGGTCGAGCCGCAATCGTCGGGCATCGGCGGCGGCGCCTTCCTGGTCTATTACGACGGCAAGAAGACCCATGCCTACGACGGCCGCGAGACCGCGCCCTCGAAGGCCGACGAACATCTGTTCCAGCACGCGGACGGTTCGCCGATGTCGCGCACCGAAGGCATCGTCGGCGGCCGCTCGACCGGCGCGCCGGGCGTGCTGCGCATGCTGGCGCTGGCCCACCGCGCCAACGGCAAGCTGCCCTGGAAGACGCTGTTCGAGCCGGCCATCCGCCTGTCGGAACAGGGCTTCAAGGTCAGCCCGCGCCTGCACAGCCTGCTCGAGGGCGACCGGTTCATCGGCAAGGACCCGACCGCGCATGCCTACTTTTACGGCCCGGACGGCAAACCGTGGCCGGTCGGGCACGTACTGAAGAACCCGGCGCTGGCCAAGACGCTGCGCGAGATCGCCGAGGGCGGCGCCGACGTGTTCTACACCGGGCACATCGCGCGCGACATCGAAGCCAAGGTCAAGGGCCACCCGACCAATCCGGGCCTGCTCACCGCCGCCGACATCGCCGCCTACCAGGCCAAGGAACGCGACCCGGTCTGCAACGACTACCGCAGCTACGCGATCTGCGGCATGCCGCCGCCATCCTCGGGCGGCATCGCGGTGGCGCAGATGCTGGGCATGTTCGAGAACTTCGACATGAAATCGCTGGCGCCGGCCGACGGCCTGGTGCCGGGGACCCAGGCCGTGCACATGTTCTCGGAAGTCGGGCGCCTGGCCTACGCCGACCGCGACCGCTACGCCGCCGACACCGATTTCGTCCCGCTGCCGGGGCGCGGCATCCCGGCGCTGCTGGATAAAAGCTACCTGGCAGACCGTGCCAAGCTGGTCAACCCGGAGCGCTCGATGGGCGTCGCCCCGGCCGGCCATCCGCCGGGCGTGGAAACCGCCTGGAACTGGGGCCTGGACAATTCGATCGAGGCCCATTCGACCTCGCACATCGTGGCGGTCGATCAGTACGGCGCCGGCCTGTCGATGACCACCAGCGTCGAGGACGCGTTCGGCTCGCGCCAGATGGTCGACGGCTTCATCCTGAACAACCAGCTGACCGACTTCTCGTTCGATTCGCGTGACGCCAGCGGCCCGATCGCCAACCGCGTCGAGGCGGACAAGCGGCCGCGCAGTGCGATGAGCCCGACCATCGTGTTCGACAAGAACACCGGCAAGTTCGTCGAAGCGGTCGGCTCGCCCGGCGGCCCGCTGATCATCAATTACGTCGCCAAGGTGCTGGTCGGTACGCTGGATTGGGGCCTGAACATGCAGCAGGCGATCGCGCTGCCCAACTTCGGCAGCCGCAATGGCCCGACCGAGCTGGAAGCGGGGCGCTTCCCGGACGACGAGATCGAGCAGCTGAAGGCGCGCGGCCACAAGATCCGCATTGGCGAGCAGACCTCGGGCCTGCACGGCGTCGAGCGGATCGACATCCATGGCGTGCCGCTGTGGTTCGGCGGGGCGGACCCGCGCCGTGAAGGTATCGCAAAAGGCGACTGAGGTTGGGGGCCTCGGCAAACCTACTGCGCGTCGGATCTTTGACCTGCGATGCTCCGCTACGGCGGACCGGCCGTACCGTAAGTACGACTGCGCTTCTCGGTCAAACCTCCTTCCGCTCGCTACGGTTTTCCGAGGCCCCGATACAACGTAGGGCATATCAGAAAACCATTAATTCGACCTAGATCCGGCGGAGTTTGATAATCTTGCCGGGTGGACATTGAACAAAAACCTTATACAGGCCCCGGCGCGCGCCGGCGCTACCTGAACACCCTGGCGGCGCTGGCGCTCGCATGGCTGTTCGCCGTGCTGGCCATCGCCCCCGCGCCCACGCGCGCGGCGGTCGCATCGACGCCCCGTTTCGAGCAGCTCTCGGTCGACGACGGCCTGGCCCAGGAATCGGTGCTCTCGATCGTCCAGGACCCGGACGGCTTCATGTGGTTCGGCACCCAGACCGGCCTGTCACGCTACGACGGCTACCACTTCACCAACTTCCGCAACGTCATCGGCGACCCCAAGACGCTGGTCAACAACTGGGTGCGCGTGCTCTACGTCGACCCCAAGGGCCGGCTGTGGATCGGCACCGACGGCGGCCTGGACCGCTACGAACCCGCGACCGGCACGTTCAGCCATTTCAAGCCGGACGAGTCGGTCAAGCGCGGCAACGGCAACCTGCACATCGCCGCGATCATCGGCGACGGCCACGACGGCCTGTGGGTGGCCACCAACGACGGCCTGCAGCATTTTGACATTCCCAGCGGGCGCTTCGCGCTCTGGCACCACGTGCCGGGCGTGGCCGAGAGCATCGCTTCGGACAAGCTGAGCGGACTGGCGCTGGGGCCGGGCGGACGGCTGTGGATCGGCACCGCGGCCGGCCTGGACAGCCTGGACCCGGACCTGATGCGCTTTCGCCACCACCCGTCGCTGCGCGGCGGCAAATTCGACGTGATCATGTCGCTGCTGGCAGACGACCAGAAGGGCTTGTGGGTCGGCAGCCTGGGCGGCCTGGATCGTCTGCCGCTCGGCCAGACCGGCGAGCCGCGCAGCTTCGGCGCGGCCGAGGGCATGGACGCCAGCGATATCCGTGTGCTGTACAAGGACGGCGCCGGCCAGGTCTGGGCCGGCAGCCAGGATACGGGCCTGTTCCGCTGGCTGCCCGCGCAAGACCGCTTCGAGCATCATCAGCGCCGCATCACCGACTCGTTCAGCCTGGCCGACAGCCACGTCTCCTCGCTTTACGCCGACCGGGTCGGCACCTTCTGGGTCGGCACCTGGTTCGGCGGCGTGTCGCGCACCGAAATGGGCACCAGCGGTTTCGTGCGCATCGTGCGCGGGGCCGACGTGCCAGCCACGCTGGCGGACAATAAGGTGCACGGCATCGCGGCGGGCGCCGACGGTCTGCTGTGGCTGGCGACCAAGGGCGGCCTGCACCGCTTCGATCCCGCCAGCGGCGAGGAAAAGACCTGGCGCCTGGTGCCGATCGAGAAGGGCGTGACCGGCGACGCCGCCGTCAGCGCGGTGGCGGTGGCGCCGGACGGCGCGGTCTGGGGCGGCATGCGCGGCGGCATGGTCCGGCTCGATCCGAAGACCGGCAAGCTGACGCGGCGCGCGCTGGCGCCGGACAGCGTCAACGTCGGCAACGTGCGCAACCTGATGTTCGCGCGCGACGGCACCCTCTGGATCGCCAGCCGCGGCGGCCTGCACAAGCTCGACACGGCCGGCCACGTGACCACCTACCAGCACGACCCGGCGGTCGGCGCCAGCCTGTCCGACAACGTGGTGCGCCCGATGCTGGAAGACAGCCGTGGCCGCATGTGGGTCGGCACCTTCGACGGCCTCGATTTGCTGGACCGCGCCACCGGCAAGTTCCGCCACTTCCGCCACAATCCCGCCGATCCGGCCAGCCTGTCGAACGACGAGGTGCACTATCTGCTCGAAGACCACAAGGGCACGCTGTGGGTCGGCACCGCGGTCGGCCTGAACAAGATGGTGATCGGCAGCGACGGCGCTCCGCACTTCCAGCGCTACACCAGCCGCGAAGGCCTGGCCGACGACGCCGTCGCGGCGATGCTGGAAGACCAGGACGGCAACATCTGGGTCAGCACCTCGAGTACCGTGTCGCGCCTCGACCCGGCCAGCGGCGCCTGGCGCAACTACAACTCGACCGACGGCACCATCGAGGGCTTCTACTTCGACGCTTCGGCCCAGCGCATGCCCGACGGCACGCTCTACTTCGGCGGCAACAACGGCATCACCGCCTTCAATCCGCACGCGCTGCGTGACAACCGCATCGCGCCGCGCGCGGTGATTACCGGCCTGCAGCTGTTCGGCCAGCCGTGGCAACAGCGCCATCCGGGCCTGCTGCCGGGGCCGATCGAGCACCTGCGCGAGATCACCCTGAGTCCGGCCGACTCGATGTTCACGCTCGAATTCTCGGCGCTGCACTTTGCCGCCCCGAACCGCAACCGCTTCGCTTACCGCCTGGTCGGCTTCGACCAGGACTGGATCGGCGCCGACGCCGCCAAGCGCTTCGCCACCTACACCAACCTGGACCCCGGCCGCTACGTGTTCCAGGTGCGCGCCGCCAACAAGGACGGCGTGTGGAGCGACAGCGCGGCCAGCATTGCCATCACGGTGCTGCCGCCGTACTACAAGACCTGGTGGTTCCGCTCCGTGTGCGCGCTGCTGGTGGTCGGCATCGCCTATTTCGCCTACCGCCTGCGCCTGGACGGCCTGCAGCGCCAGAAGGACATGCTGGAGCAGCAGGTCAGCGCCCGCACCGAGAAGATCGAACAGCAGAACCGCCTGCTCGAGCGCCAGACCCAGGAGCTGCGCGAGCAGCAGCGCCAAGTGCGCCGGCGCACCGACGAACTGGCCCAAGCCAACGGCGCGCTGCAGGAAAACGAGGAGCGCCTATACCTGGCCAAGCAGCGCGCCGAGGACGCCACGCGCCAGAAATCCGAGTTCCTGGCCAACATGAGCCACGAGATGCGCACCCCGCTGGCCGGCGTGATCGGCATGCTCGGCTTTGCGCTGCGCGACGGCGGCCTGCGCGACGCCACCCGCGAGCAGATCCTGCGCGGGCAGGGCAACGCCCAGTCGCTGCTGGCGATCATCAACGACCTGCTCGACTTTTCCAAGATCGAGGCCGGCAAGCTGAGCGTCGAGAACATCGACTTCGCGCTCGACGAGATCATGGGCCACGTGGTGACGCTGTTCGAGGAGCAGGCCGGTGCCCACAGCGTCGGCTTCGCGGTGCGCCTGGACGAGGACCTGCCGCGCTTCGTGGTCGGCGACCCGACCCGGCTGCGCCAGATCCTGGTCAACCTGGTCGGCAACGCCTTCAAATTCACCGGCAGCGGCAGCGTCACGGTGCGGGTCGAGCGCCGCGCCGAGGACCAGAAGGATCCTGCCAGGCGCAACATGATCCGCTTCTCGGTCGAGGATACCGGCATCGGCATCGAGCCGTCCGCCTTGCCGCGCCTGTTCCAGAAATTCGAGCAGGCCGACGCCACCACCACGCGCCGCTACGGCGGCACCGGCCTGGGCCTGGCGATCTGCCGCCAGCTGGTCGAGCTGATGGGCGGCAGCATCGGCGTCACCAGCACGCCGGGCGTCGGTTCGACCTTCAGTTTCGTGCTGCCGCTGGCCGACGGCGTGCAGCCGCCGACCGTGATCGACGCGCCGCGCGAGCCGCACACCCACCGCCTGCGCGTGCTGTGCGCCGAGGACTACCCGACCAACCAGATCATCGTGCGCATGATGCTGGAAGAGCTCGGGCACCAGGTCGACGTGGTCGAGAACGGCGTGCTGGCGGTGGCCGCCTGCGCGCGCACGCGCTACGACCTGATCCTGATGGACGGGCGCATGCCGGAGATGGACGGCGCCAGCGCCACGCGCCTGATCCGCGCCGGCGGCCCGGTCGACGCGCCGGTGCTCGACCAGCAGCTGATGATCGTCGCGCTGACCGCCAACGCCAGCGAGGAAGACCGCTCGCGCTACCTGGCCTGCGGCATGGACGCCTTCCTCGCCAAGCCGATCGACGAGGCCCAACTGCATTACCACTTGACGCGCGCGATCGAGCGCCAGCTGCAGCGCGGGTTCAGTCTGCCGCCGCTGCCGGCGTCTGCGCCGGCGGCGTCGCCCGCGGATGCCGCAGACGCAGCGCCGTCGACCGCCGATCTGGATGCGATGTTCGGCGTGTTCACCGGGCCGCCGTCCCTGAACGTCGCCGCGGCGCGCAACGAAGGACGGCGCGCGAGCGACCTGAAGGCGCGCATGCGCAGCGCCTTCCAGGCCGACCTGCCGCGCCGCCGCGCCGACCTGGACGCCGCGCTGGCCGCCGGCGACCTCGAGGCCGCCGGGCGCCTGCTGCACGGCATGCGCGGCAGCGCCGGCTACCTGGACGAAGCTGCGTTGTACCAGCTGTGCGGCGAACTCGAACGCGAGGCCGACGCCGGCCGCCTGCAGGCGGTGCGCGACGGCGTGCCGCGTCTGCTGGCGCTGCTGGCGCGTGTCGAAGAGACGACAGCTTGACGCGTGCGCGCCGCCTATCTGTATAATTTCCTTACAACAACATGATACGGCCGACGTTTTGATGACGCTTCGGCAGTGAGGAGACGACGTGAAAATCCTGATCGTGGACGACGACGTGGTGTCGCGCATGGTGCTGATGCACCTGGTCGACGGGGCGCTGGCCGGCCGCTGCGTGGTGCTGGAAGCCGAGGACGGCGAAGACGCCTGGAACAAGCTCGAAGCCGGCGCCGGGGCCGGCCTGCCGGCGATGGTGTTCTGCGACCTGCGCATGCCGCGCCTGTCCGGCATGGAGCTGCTGGCACGGGTCAAGGCCGATGCGCGCTTTGCCGCGCTGCCTTTCGTGCTGGCTTCGGCCGCGGGCGACGCGGCCACCATGCAGCAGGCGCTCGGCCTGGGCGCGCACGGCGTCATCGTCAAGCCGTTCGACGGCGCCGCCGTGACGGCGCAGCTGGCCGGCGTGGCGGCGCTGGCCGGGCCGGACACGCTTGAGGAGGATCCGCTGGCAAGCGCACGCCGGCTCGGCATCGGCGTCGAGCGCCTGCAGGTCTACCTGGGCGGCCTGGAACGCCAGCTGGGCGCGGCCGGCGCCGACGTCGCTGCGCTGCTTGCCGCCGGCCAGGCGGATGCGGCGCGGGCCGTGCTGGACAAGCTCGCCGAGGGCTGCCGCATGCTCGGCCTGCACGGCGCGGCCGACGCCCTCGCGCGTGCGCCCGTGCAGGCGGGCGCCGCGGAGGTTATGCGCGCGCTCGCGCAGGCGCGCGACGCCGTGCTGCGCCAGGCCGAGGCGGTGCGCCGGCTGCGCAGCGGCGCCGACCCCACATAAGCGTACAGGCAGCGCGCACCGGCGCGTGCAATCGGGCGCGCCGTCAGGTCGGATCGCAATAGAATGGTCGACTTTGCACGACGGTGAATCGGAATGGGCCGCCGCCGTGTCTGCGGACCACGGTAACGCGAGCGACGATGATGACCAAAAGCGCGATGAGCACCAGCGCGATGAGCAGCGGCGAGCCATCCAGCCTGGCTTTCCTCACTAGCGGCGGCGAGATGGCGGCGCGCATCGCCGCTCACGACTGGGCCGCAACCGAGCTCGGCCCGATCGAGCGCTGGCCGGCGGCGCTGCGCACCACGCTCGGCATCGCCCTCAATTCGAAGTTCCCGACCTTCCTCTGCTGGGGAGCGGACTTCATCAGCCTGCACAATGACGCCTGTCTGCCGGTGCTGGGTCGCAAGGAAGCGCTCGGCCAACTGTTCCGCGAGGTCTGGGCCGAGGCCTGGGACACCGTCGGCCCGATCGCCGAGCGCGCCTTCGCCGGCGAAGCCAGCTACTTCGAAGACTTGCCGATCCAGCTCGAGCGCCACGGTTATCCCGAGCGCACCTGGTACACCTTTTCGTACAGCCCGGTGCGCGACGACGGCGGCGCCGTCGCCGGCATCCTGTGCACCGTGGTCGAGACCAGCGACAAGGTCATCGCGCTGGAAGCGCTGCGCCAGAAGGAAGAGACCTTGCGCCGCATGAACGACGCGCTGGCGCACCAGGCGGCTTCGCACGCGCGCGACCGCGACCGCCTGTGGCGCATCTCGCCCGACGTGATGGCGGCCGCCTCGCTGAGCAGCGGCCGCTTCCTGACCGTCAACCCGGCCTTCAGCGACGTCTTCGGCTGGAGCGCAGAGGAAGCCACCGCGCGTCCGCTGATCGACATGATCCACCCGGACGACCGCGCCGACGTCAGCGAGCAGCTGCGCCTGCTGGCGCTGGGCATGCCGCTGGTCGGCTACGAGACGCGCATGCTGCACAAGGACGGCTCGCATCGCTGGGTCTCGTGGACCCTGTCGCCGGAGGGCGAACTGCTGTACGGCGTGGCGCGCGACATCAATGCCGAAAAACTCCAGGCCGAGGCGCTGCGCGCGGCCGAGGAAGCGCTGCGCCAGTCGCAGAAGATGGAGGCGGTGGGGCAGCTGACCGGCGGCCTGGCGCACGACTTCAACAACATGCTGGCCGGCGTCTCCGGCCACCTCGAGCTGATGAAGCTGCGCCTGCGCATGGGCCAGGCGCAAGACCTGCCGGCGCGCATCGACGCGGCGCTCGGCGTGACCCAGCGCGCGGCCGCGCTGACGCACCGCCTGCTGCAGTTCTCGCGCCGCCAGGCGCTCGATCCGAGGCCGACCTGCGTCAACACGCTGGTGCTGTCGATGTCCGACCTGGTGCAACGCGCCGCCGGCCCGACCATCGCCGTGCGCACGCGCCTGAAGGCCGGCCTGTGGACCACGCTGTGCGATCCCAACCAGCTGGAAAGCGCGCTGCTGAACCTGGCCAACAACGCGCGCGACGCCATGCCGGAGGGCGGGTCGATCGACATCGAGACCGGCAATGCCACCGTCACGCCCGGCCAGGCCGGCCGCTACGTCGACCTGCAGCCCGGCGAATACGTGCTGGTGAGCGTGCGCGACAGCGGCGCCGGCATGCCGCCGGACGTGCTGGCGCGCGCCTTCGATCCCTTCTTCACGACCAAGCCGATGGGGCAGGGCACGGGCCTGGGCCTGTCGATGGTGTACGGCTTCGTGCGTCAATCGGGCGGCGCGGTGCGCATCGAATCCGCTCCTGGCCAAGGCGCCGAGGTGCGCCTGCTGCTGCCGCGCCACGTGCAGGAGGTTCCCGCGCCGCCGGCCGGCGCGCCGGGCCCGACCTGCGATGGCGCCGCGCCGCTGGCCCCGGCCAGCCGCAAGGGCCTGGTGCTGGTGGTCGACGACGAGGACGAGATCCGCAGCGTGATGGCCGAGGTGCTGCAGGTGCAGGGCTATACCGTGCTGCAGGCGGCCGACGCGCCGCAGGCGCTGCGCCACCTGCACGAGCTGGGCGGGCAGAGGCGGCCGGACATCCTGGTGACCGACATCGGCCTGCCCAACGGGATGAACGGGCGCCAGCTGGCCGACCAGGTGCGCGCCCAGTGGCCGCAGCTGCCGGTGCTGATGGTGACCGGTTACGCCGAAAGCACGGTGATGAAGAACGAGACCCTGCCGGTGCAGATGGAGCTGCTGACCAAGCCGTTCGCGATGCATGCGCTGGTGGGCAAGGTCGAGGGAATGCTGGCGGCGGCAGTGGCGGCCGGCAGCGCGGCGTCGGCGCCGCAGCCGGCTTGAAGCCCGACTGAGCGGTCCGCATGCGCGAGCGCGGCATCCTGTTTTCCAACCCGATGGTGCGCGCGCTGCTGGCCGGGACCAAGACGCAGACGCGGCGCGCCCTGTCCGTCCAATCCGCCGGTCCGCCCGACGAGGCCGTGCTGGCCGCGCTGCTGCGCCGCTTCGGCGCGCCGGGCGAGCGCCTGTGGGTGCGCGAAAGCTACGTGGCTTTCGGGCGCTGGCAGACGCGTTTCAACGGGCGCAAGGGCCGCGACGAATGGTTCTTCACCGACCTGACGCTGGCGTCCGGCCTGGCCTACCGCTTCGATGGCGCCGATCCGGACGCCGCGCGCGACGCCAGCGCCGCCCCGACCTGGCATCCGCGTCCGGCCCTGTTCATGCCGCGCGCGGCGAGCCGCATCCTGCTCGAGGTGACCGAGGTGCGCGTCGAGAGGCTGCGCGACATTGGTCCGGAAGATGCGATCGCGGAGGGCATCCTGCGCGCCGGCGACGGGTTCGCGCAGGCGGACGCGCAGGTGGGCGCGCCCGCGCGCACGACGCGCGATCCAGTGCTGGCGTATCGGAGCGTGTGGGAAGCGATCAACGGCGCCGGCAGCTGGGACGGCAACCCGTGGGTGGCGGTGGTGACGTTTCTGCGGCTGGCGCCGTGAGGTGATTGCGCTTGGCACGCAAGACAGCCGGCCTAGCGCGGCTTTCCTGCCCGGCTCAGCTCGTGATCAACCGGCTTGTAGCTCACCCCGTCATAAGCGTCGCTGGTCAATCGGCCATCACGCTTTCTGACGCGTACGCTGAACAGCCGGGGGCCTGTTTCCGCACTGCCGCCGCAACCTTCCGTGTGACGCTCACGAACCACGATGTCGAAGTAGGACGGCTTGTCGACGACATCGAGCAGGCCGCATTCATCCTTGAGCGTCGTCAGGTGGAATTTGTGGATGGCATTCGTGGCAAGCCGGATGGCTGTGTTTTCCGATGTGACGGGTTCCGACCATGCGGGGCTCGATGTCAGAAAGAATATGGCGGCTATGCAGTGAAGAGTTCGCATGGTGGATCGAACCGCTATTGATTCAAAAGTGGCGTGATACGGAACTGGATGATCGATTTTAGCTTTCGCGCATAGCCTGGATCGGTCGCGTAGCCCTGCCGCGCAACCGTATCGGCAAATTTGCCTGGGTCTTTGGAAAATGCGAACGCAGCAGGATATTTGCGCTGTATCAGCGAGGCATAATCGTCGGCAGCTTCAGCATAGCTGGCATAGGCACGGAACGCGTCGACTTCGCTGACGCGTTGCCCCGACAGCGTGACTTCATGTGTGGTGAATGTCGTCGAGTGTCCTGTGGGAGACTTGCCTTTGATGCCGAAGTAAGCATTGTCCTTGACCGTTCGCCCCCAGTCGCTTTCCAGCGCGGATTGAGCAAGTATGACTTCGACTGGAATGCCCGATCGTGCAGAGACTACTTTTGCTTCAGCACGATGCAGGCTGACAAAGTTGGAGACGTAGGGCGGTTGTTGTTTGACGTGATGCTTGTGCTTCTGAATATGCGTGTGCGCGTGTCTGGTCATGGACGAGTCGACTCCGATCGGTTTGAGTGAGCGCGCTTATCATTGAGTGCTTTCAAACCGACGTCATTGAACTTCCTCAGCAACACCAATGGAAGTCCACGCCATTACGCGCGGCGCGTCACCTGCGCCGCATTCCGGCAACCAGAATCGCCGCCGCCGCAAGCACCAGCCCCGCCACCGACGCCAGCTTGCCGGCACGCTCCTGCAGCGTTTCCGGCATCACCAGCTCGATGGCGTGCCGGCCCGGCGCGACCTGCACGCGCACCAGGTCGCCGCTGCCGTTCGACAGCATGCGGCAGCTTGCCGAAGTGCCTGCAACCTCGTCCGCGGCGCGGCAAGTCCAGCCGGTATAGCTGAACTGCTTGGCCAGCACCTCGGTCGGCGCGACGGCGTCGATCCGGAAGACGATGCGGCGCGGTTCCCAGCGCAGCAGTTCGAGCGCGCCGCTGCCCGCGCCGATCGCCAGCTTGGCGCCATCGGCGAAACGGTCGGCGTTGCCGATCGCGTCGCCAAGCGTGTATTCGGGCGTCTCGTGGACGTCGACGAGTCCGGGCATGCCGAATCTCGACGGGGCATGCTCGAACATGGCGATGTTGATCAGCGCCACGACCAGCAGTGGCAGCATGTCGAGCCACGGCGAGCGTGTCCGCTGCGCGCGCAGGAACAGCACGCTCGCCAGAGCCAGCAGCAGGGTTTGCGCGGTCTGCAAACGCCACGGAAACTGTATCTTTTGCGCGAACGGCAGCAGGTTCCAGATCGGGGCGCTGAAGCGGGTCATCATGAACGACAGGATGCCGGTGCCGAGCGCGGTGGCCACGGCAAGCCGGCGCCACTCGTCGCTGCGGCTCGACGTCGACAGGGCGGCGCTGGCCAGCACGAAGGTCAGCGTGGCTTGCAGCAGGCCCGACATGTCGAAGGCGCGCTTGGACACCGGATTCGGTGCGAACATCAGCCAGTTATAGAAATTGTAGTAGCCGGTATAGAGTTCGCTGGTGTGGATGTACTTTTGCTGGGTCAGCGCCGTCGCCAGATACAGTCCGGCGATCAGGACCGCGCTGCAGAGCGCGACGCCCATCCACGCCAGCATGTCCCAGCGCCGCGCCGACAGCGCCAGCAGGCCGGCGTAGATCACCGCCGTCGGCACCAGGATCAAGGCCGACGGGGCATGGCTCAACAGCAGGCCGCTCACGCCCAGGATGGTGAGCGCGACCCCGGCGCGGCGCCGCGGCGCCAGCAGATGCAGGCCGGCGAAGATGAACGGCGCCCAGGCCAGGCCCCACAGCTCGGCATAGGCGGTGCGGAAATAGGTGTCGACGAACAGGTGATACGGCGCGAGGGTATAGACCATGGCGCCGACCAGGGCGATGTTGCGTTCGCGCGTCACCTGCTTGAGCCAGGTGAACGCGCCGACGGCGCCGACGAAGCAGGCCAGCGCGATGCTGATCGCCAGGCGCCGATGCAGCCACGCGACGCTGTCCGACACCGGCGCCAGCAGCGCGGCGACGAAATGCGGCAGCGGCGGATAGATGAAGAACGCCGGGCTGCCGAAACCGTCGGCGAGGTCGCGGATCCAGCGCGGGAACGGATCGCCGCTCCACATCTGGCGGCCGTAGAAGTACTGCCAGCGCAGGTGCGACGCGCTGTCGTCGCCGGTGCTCGGCAAGCCCCAGATCAGCATCGGCAGCAGCAAACCCACCGATAAAAGCAACAGCAGCAGGATCGGATGCGAATGGCGCCTTGTGCCCGTCGTCGCTTGATCGATACCTGCGGTGTTGATGGCGAGATCGGCGGTGTCTGCTTCGACGATGACGGGGCGAGCGCTCATGAAGGTGAGGTCAGCCCGGGCGGCTGAAGTTGTTAAAAATTTTAATTATCATATCGGAACATAACAGTCGGATGTCAACGATTTTTGATTTCCGGTAACCCTACCTATTCATTCTGTCAGGTATGGCCATCGGGTTTTACGGCCAGATAGACCGTGCTCCACAGCTGCGCGGCGCAGGCTTCGTCGCCCTCGGCGCTTTCCCAGCTGGACAGGACGGCCTGGCCGGCGCGCGGCTGCCAGCTCCACAGTTCGCCCGCGCTGCGCGCCTGCATCGCCAGGATGCCCTGCCACAGCGCCCGGTCGGCGGCGCGCAGCGCGCTGCGCGTGTCGGCGGGCAGGTCGGCGCGCGCCAGCTGGCGCCGGATGCCCGAGGCCAGCATGGCCTGCTGCCACGACCAGACCACGGTGCCGTGATAATCCTTGCGCGTGAATAGCCGCTGCATGCCGTCCGGCGCGTAGGCCGGGTTGGCGACCACCACGCCGACCGGCGTACGCAGGCCGGCCGGGAAGGGCATCAGGATGTGCGCGGCAACGCTGTCGAGCCAGGCGGGCGGCGGATCGAGAAATTGCAGCACGAAGCTGGAATCGGTATGCATTACCGGGATCGGCTGGCCGTCGGCGCCGAGCGCGAGCGCATCGAAGCGCACCGGGCCTTCGATCGTCTGCAGTGCCGGCGCCGGGTCGAGCGCCTGCGCGCGCGCGTAGGCGCCCGCCTGCGTACGCGCCTGGCCGGCCGGCGCCATGACCTGGAACAGGCGCCCGGTGTCGCTCCATGGCCCGGCCAGGCTGGCGGCACGCGCCGCCGCCGTGTCCTGCTGGCCGAGCAGGCCGCTGCGGTACAGCAGCTCGGCCGCGCGCAGCGCCGCCGGCACCAGGGCCACGTTGACGTCGAACGGGTAGCGCCCGCCGCCCAGTCCATTGCTCGAATCGCGCCAGTTCCCGACCGGCGTGTTGAACTTCAGCGCGATCAGGTTCGAGAAATGCGGCCTGGCCGCATACGGCGCCGCCAGGCCCAGCACGCGCTCCAGGTTGACCGCCACCAGCGTGTCGTAGCGCTGTCCGGAGGCGCTGCGGCGCGCCAGGAAGGCGCTGGCGCGCGCGGCGCCGCGCGGCGCATCCAATAAATAGGCGGCGAGGACCGGCGCCAGGATGAAGTCGCCATCGATCATCTTGTAGTCGCGCAGCGGCGTTTCCTGTTCGGCCAGCGGGCGCATGGCGCGGCGGTTTTCCAGTACGGCGAACTCGCCGATCGCATCTTCGTGCGCCACGCTGCCGTCCGGCGCCAGCCGATCCAGCACCGACGCCAGCGCCGCTTCGATCGCGGGCGGCTGCAGGACCGGCATCAGCATCGCCGTCGAGAGCAGCGTGTCGCGGCCGAAATAGGTGAGGAAGCGCCACGAGCCCGCCGCGTAGTTTTCGGTCGATGCCAGGAAGGCCAGCGCCTGCTTGTCGCGCGGGCGGTCGGCGGCAGCGTCGGTGAGCAGGTCGGCCATGGCGAACGGCGTCAGCGGCGCATAGTCGAGCAGGGCGGTCACGCGCACGTGGATCGCGCCATCGGGAGCGGCCACCAGCGCATGGCGCCCGCCCTCGCTCAGCAGGCGCGTGCCGCGCTCGGGCGCGATGCGCAGTTCGAGCCGGTGCTTGCCTTCGACCGAGGTACGGGAAAAGAGCAGTCCCGGTCTGCCCTGGTCCTCGATGCGCTCGACCTGGCACGCCAGCGCGGGCGGCAGCGTCCTGGCGCCGCCGGTGACGTAGTCGCGCAGGTTACGCACGTTCGCCAGCACGGCACTGGCGACGTCGAGCCGACGCGCGTCGCTGCGCAGATGGGCGCTCACGCCGCGCAAGCCGTCCGGCTGCTCGATGCCTTCGACGCGCGTGCCCGGCGCAATGCCGAGCGCGGCGGGTTTGCCGGCGCTCTCGAACCACACGCCCATGCCGGTATTCCCGGCCGGGAAGGCGACGATCAGACGCGGACGCGCGCCGTGGTTGGCCTGGAGGTGGGCGGCGATGCGCTCATGACGGTAGAAGTGGTGCTCGACGCCGGGTTCGGTGATGTCGAACTGGAGGATGTCGCTGGATTGCGGGGCGGATGGTGGGATAGCGGGAGAGGATGGGTCGGCGTTTGCCGCGTAGGGTGAAAGGGCAAGCGCCAGGCTCAGGGCAAGGAAATCGCGGCGCGACGTGCCCGCTGCGAGAGAGTGTGGTTCGTTCTCGGTCAACTGAATGGTCCCTCCGACTGGAATCGAACCAGTATCCCACGCTTAGGAGGCATGTGCACTATCCATTGTGCTACGGAGAGGACGCTGCGGTCCGGCGAGCGAGCCCTGTGGGGCAGGTCGTTATCGTGAACCGCCCGCAATTATAGCCGAGGAATCGAGGGAGATTGGAAGTGGAGGGCCTACAGTCGGTACAATGGCCGCTTTCTTCACTCGTTCATTGACCGTGCGCTAGCGCGTGCGGCGCGCATACTCAACATGGCTGTCATTTCCCTCACCAACGCGCAACTGGCTTTCGGCCACGTGGCGCTGCTCGACCACGCCGACTTCTCGCTGGAAGCCGGCGAGCGCGTCGGACTCATCGGCCGCAACGGCACCGGCAAGTCGTCGCTGCTGAAAATCATCTCCGGGCGCTTCAAGCTCGACGACGGCCTGCTGGTCCAGCAGCAGGGCGTGACCATCGCCTACGTCGAACAGGAGCCGTCCTTCGATCCGGACAGCACCGTGTTCGACGCGGTCGCCGGCGGCATGGGCGAGCAGCAGGCCATGCTGGCCGAGTACGAGTCACTGACCGGCCAGTTCGGCCAGGGCAACGACGACGCGCTGATGGAGCGCATGCACGTGCTGCAGGTGCGGCTGGACGCGACCGACGCCTGGAACCTGCAGAACAAGGTCGACACTGCGCTTGACCGCCTCGGCCTGAACGGTGAAGCAAAGATGGGCACGCTGTCGGGCGGCATGCAGAAGCGCGTGGCGCTGGCCGTGGCGCTGGTGGCCGGCCCGGACGTGCTGCTGCTGGACGAGCCGACCAACCACCTCGACTTCACCTCGATCCAGTGGCTGGAAGGCCTGCTGCGCGAATTCCGCGGTTCGGTGCTGTTCATCACCCACGATCGCCGCTTCCTCGACAACGTCGCCACCCGTATCATCGAACTCGACCGCGGCCGCCTGCTGTCTTTTCCGGGCAACTTCAGCAAGTACCAGGAGCGCAAGAAAGAGCTGCTGGCCAATGAAGAAGTCGAGAACGCCAAGTTCGACAAGTTCCTGGCGCAGGAAGAGGTCTGGATCCGCAAGGGTGTACAGGCGCGCCGCACGCGCGACGAAGGCCGGGTGCGCCGGCTGGAAGCCTTGCGCGTGCAGCGCAGCGATCGCCGCGACCAGCAGGGCCAGGTCAAACTCGACGTCGGCACCGGCGAGCGCTCCGGCAAGATCGTCGCCGAGCTGGAAAACGTCTCCAAGCACTATGGCGAGAAGGTGATCATCCAGGATTTCAGCGGCATCATCCTGCGTGGCGATAAGGTCGGCTTGATCGGCCCCAACGGCGCCGGCAAGACGACTTTGCTGAAGATCATCCTGGGCGAAGAAACCGCCGACAGCGGCAAGGTCAAGCTCGGCACCAAGCTGAACGTGGCCTACTTCGACCAGATGCGCGCGCAGCTGAACGAGGAAGCCACGCTGGCCGACACCATTGCGCCGGGCAGCGACTGGGTCGAAGTCAATGGCCAGCGCAAGCACGTGATGAGCTACCTGGGCGACTTCCTGTTCGCGCCGGAACGCGCGCGTTCGCCGGTCAAGTCGCTGTCCGGCGGCGAGCGCAACCGCCTGCTGCTGGCGCGCCTGTTCGCCAAGCCGGCCAACTGCCTGGTGCTGGACGAGCCGACCAACGACCTCGACATCGATACCCTCGAGCTGCTCGAGGAACTGCTGGCCGAATACAGCGGCACCGTGTTCCTGGTCAGCCACGACCGTACTTTCCTCGATAACGTCGTGACCCAGGTCATCGTGTCCGAAGGGCAGGGCGTGTGGCGCGACTATGTCGGCGGCTATAGCGACTGGGAGCGGGTCAAGTCGAGCGCACCGGCTTCGCAAGCGGCCAAGCCGACGCCAGCCGCGCCGGCGAAAAGTGCCGAACCGTCCGCCAGCGCACAGAACAACGTTGCCAAAAAGGTAAAGTTGAGCTACAAAGAGCAGCGCGAGCTGGAAGAACTGCCCAAGCTCATCGCCAGTCTGGAAGACGAGCAGTCGGCGATCACGGCGCAGCTGAACGCGCCGGATTTCTACAAGACCAATCCGGCCGATGGACGCCGCATGAACGCGCGCATCGCCGAGATCGAGGAAGCGCTGCTCGATGCGCTGGAACGCTGGGAAGGCCTGGAGGCGCGCAGCCGCGGCGAGTGATTCGATAAAGCGCAGTAATGAACGTGCGGGCCACGCCCGCGCCATGGAGACCGATGAGCGAACATGACGACCGTTATGCCACGCCTGCCGCGCAACGCGCGGCGGCCACGCCTGGCGACGGCCCCATGTTCAATCGCGCCGCCTGGCTGCGCATCCTGCCGTTCGCCGTCTACATGGCGTTCATCGCCATCGCCGAACTCTTGAGCCGCGCCGGTGCGCCGCCCGGCGTGCTGCGCTGGCTGTACCCGGTCAAGGTCGGCCTGGTCGCCCTGCTGCTGGCGCTGTTCTGGCGCCGCTATGAAGAACTGAAGCGTTTTCCGCTGTCCCCGGCCGCCATCCTCACGGCGCTGGCCACTGGCGTCGTGGTGCTGGTGCTGTGGGTCAACCTGGATGCCGGCTGGATGGTGGTCGGGTCCTCGCCCGGCTACGACCCGCGCGTGGGCGGCCGCATCGACTGGCTGCTGGTGGCGATCCGCATCGCCGGCGCCGCCCTGGTCGTGCCTGTCATGGAAGAATTGTTCTGGCGCTCTTTCCTGATGCGCTGGATCGATAATCTGGATTTCCAGACCGTTGAGCCACCTCAACTCAGTCTAAAAAGCTTCTCTATTGCCGTACTCCTGTTCGGTTTCGAGCATAACCTTTGGCTGGCCGGCATCGTCGCGGGCGCAGCCTACAGCTGGCTGTACATGCGCTTTCGCAACTTGTGGACGCCAATCCTGGCGCATGCCGTGACCAATGGCCTGCTGGGACTGTGGGTCGTCCAGACCGGTAACTGGTCGTTCTGGTAATCCGCCAGATCCCCACAAACTCGAAAGCGAAGCTCAGCCATGTCGATTGCCTATTCGGGCGTGCGTCCGCTCGTCCTCTTGTCGTGCATCGTCGTTGCGGCCACGGCCAACGCCGGACCGAACGATGCCCTGCATCTGTATGCCGATCTCGGCTATGGCCACGACGACAATCTGTTGCGTGTCCCTGACAATTTCCCGGGTTTCGATAACCGGCGCGCCGATTCATGGTGGTCGCGCGAGGGCGGTTTGATCTTCGATAAGACTTATAGCCTTCAGCGGATTTCGCTCGTCGCGAAACTGTCGAAATACGACTTCGACCATTTCAAGCAACTGAATTATGACGGCAAGGACATGCAGGCCAACTGGTACTGGCAGCTCGGCACCCATCTCAACGGCAAGATCGGCGCGACTTATAACCAGACGCTGGCGCCCTACACCGACTTCACCAGCGACCAGCGCAACCTGCGCCGCTCGCGCAGCCGCTACGCCGAGGGCACCTGGCGCTTTCACTCCGCATGGGAGGCGCGCGCCGGCTTCCAGCACGACGTGTATGCCTACGAGCTCGCCGGGGAGCGCTTCAACAACCGCAGCGAGAACACGACCGAGCTCGAACTCGACTACATCGCCCGCAGTGCCAGCACGGTCGGCCTGGTCGCGCGCCGGGTCAAGGGAGCTTATCCGTTCCCGCGCCCGATCGGCGGCGCGCTGCTGAACGACGACTTCACCCAGGACGAACTCAAGGCGCGCGTGAAGTGGAACGTGACCGGATCGACCAGCATCGACGCACTGATCGGCTATCTCTGGCGCGACCAGCCGTCCTACGGTCCCGGCAAGACCCACGGCGCGGCCGGCCGCGTCAACCTGAGTGTCCAGCCCGGCGGCAAGACGAGCTATACCGCGTCCGTGTGGCGCGACTTCGCGCCGCTCGAGAGCACCTTGGTCAGCTATACCCTGAACAATGGCGCCGCGGTCGGTGCGCAGTGGGACGCGAGCGCCAAGATCCGCGTCAATGTCGATTTTTCGGCCGAACGCCGCAACTACAACGCGCGCCAGGCCCTGAGCCTGGCCGGCGCCGGCACCCCGCGCGATTCGATCCGGACCGGCAGCCTGCGCGCGACCTGGACGCCGCGCCCACTGTTGCAGATCACGGCCGGCGCGGTACACCAGTCGCGCAGCGGTTCGGCCGTGATAGGGACCGGCAGCTTCCGCTCCAACAGCATCACGCTGTCGGCCAGCGCGCAGTTCTGAGCATCGTGTTATGGCTGTCAACGACATCCCGCTGATCTCGTTTTTCCAGCGCGTCCTCGATCCGCTGATCGTGATGGGCACGCTGTACCTGTCGGCCGTGCTGTACCACGAGCCGTTCTCGGGCTACATGCTGGTGCTGATGGTCCTGGCTTTCTTCATTTCCTCGGCGGTGTACCAGCACATCGATCCCTACCGCACCTGGCGTAGCGGACGCATGTGGGCATACGCGCGCGATACCGTGTTCGGCTGGTGCGTGACGATCGCGGTGCTGCTGTTTCTCGGTTCGTCCAGCGGCCTCAAATACTATTACGACGAGCGCGTGGTGCTGGCCTGGTTCGTTGCCGTGCCGGTCGTCCTGCTCGCCAGCCATATCGCGGTGCGCCTGGCCAAGCATCCCGGACGCAGCAAGGAAGTGCGCTCGGCGGTGGTGGTCGGCGTCAACGACGTCGGCCTGAAGTTCGCCGCCATCTGCGATCGCCATCCGAACCTGTTCATGCAGGTGCGCGGCTTTTTCGACGACCGTACCGAGGACCGCCACCCGCCCGGCCTGCGCCACCCGGTGCTGGGCAAGACGGCCGAGCTGACCGAGTATGTGCGCGTGCACGGCATCAAGATGATCTTCATCAGCCAGCCGATCTCGGCGCAGCCGCGCATCCGCAGGCTGATCAACGAGCTGCAGGACACCACGGCCTCGGTCTATTTCCTGCCCGATGTCTACATCTTCGACCTGATGCAGGCGCGTTTCGACAACGTCGGCGGCATGCCCGTGATCGCCATCTGCGAGACGCCGTTCATGGGCGTGAACAGCACGATCAAGCGCGCTTCCGACATCCTGCTGGCGGGCGTGATCCTGGTGCTGCTGTCGCCGTTGATGCTGGCGATCGCGCTGGCCGTGAAACTGAGTTCGCCCGGGCCGGTGATCTTCCGCCAGCGCCGCTACGGCCTGTATGGCGAAGACATCGTGGTCTACAAATTCCGTTCGATGACGGTCATGGAAAACGACGGCAACGTGGTGCAGGCTCGTCGCAATGACCAGCGCGTGACCCGGATCGGCCGCATCCTGCGCCGGACTTCGCTCGACGAGCTGCCGCAGTTCATCAACGTGCTGCAAGGGCGGATGAGCATCGTCGGTCCGCGCCCCCATGCAGTCGCGCACAACGAACAGTATCGCAAGCTGATCAAAGGCTACATGCTGCGCCATAAGGTCAAGCCAGGCATCACGGGTTGGGCGCAGGTCAATGGCCTGCGCGGAGAAACCGCCACGCTGGACAAGATGCAGGCGCGTATCCAGTACGACCTCGATTATTTGCGCAACTGGTCGCTCTGGCTGGACCTGTGGATCGTGATCCGGACGGTGATGGTCGTGCTCAAACGCGAGAACGCGTTTTGACCATTCTCGATGGAAATTGACTAAATCTTGGGATGGCACACATGAAAAAGGCGCTGATCACGGGAGTGACGGGACAGGATGGCTCCTATCTGGCGGAGCTGCTGCTCTCCAAGGGTTATGAAGTGCACGGCATCAAGCGGCGCGCATCGCAGTTCAATACCGATCGCATCGACCATATCTACCAGGATCCGCACGCCGAGAATCAGCATTTTTTCATGCATTACGGCGACTTGTCCGACACTTCGAACCTGAACCGCATCATGTTCGAGGTCAAGCCGGACGAAGTCTACAACCTGGGCGCCATGAGCCACGTCGCGGTCTCGTTCGAATCGCCCGAGTACACCGCCGACGTCGATGGCGTCGGCGCCTTGCGTCTGCTGGAGGCGATCCGCTTCCTCGGCCTGGAAAAGACTACGCGCTTCTACCAGGCGTCGACCTCCGAACTGTACGGCCTGGTGCGCGAGACGCCGCAGCGCGAAACCACACCGTTCTATCCGCGCAGCCCTTACGCGGTCGCAAAGCTGTACGCGTATTGGATCACGGTCAATTACCGCGAAGCGTATGGCATGTATGCCTGCAACGGCATCCTGTTCAACCACGAATCGCCGCGCCGGGGCGAGACCTTCGTCACCCGCAAGATTACGCGTGGCTTGGCAAATATTGCGCAAGGTCTTGAGCAGCAACTGTTCCTCGGCAATTTGGATGCCTTGCGCGACTGGGGGCACGCGCGCGACTACGTCGAGATGCAATGGCTGATGCTGCAGCAGGACACGCCGGAAGACTTCGTGATCGCCACCGGACGCCATTACTCGGTGCGCCGTTTCATCGAACTCGCGGCGCGCGAACTCGGCATCGAAATCGCCTGGGAGGGCCAGGGCGTGCACGAGCGCGGCATGGTTGCGTCTGTCAGTGGAGACAATGCGCCTGGGGTTGCGGCAGGCCAAGCGATCATCGCCGTTGATCCTCAATACTTCCGCCCGACAGAGGTCGAAACGCTGCTGGGCGACCCAAGCAAAGCGCGCGAGCGTCTGGGCTGGGAGCCGCGTACCAGCTTCGAGTCGCTGGTGCAGGACATGGTGGCCCACGACCTCGACACGGCGCGTCGCCACAAGCTGTTGGCATCGCATGGTTACAACGTTGCAATTTCTTTGGAGTGAACGTTGAATACTCATCCCCGCATCTATGTCGCCGGCCATAACGGCCTGGTCGGCTCGGCCCTTGTGCGCGCGCTGCGCGCACAAGGGCACACCAACATCGTGACGCGCAATCACGCCGAGCTGGAGCTAACCGACCAGGCGCAGGTCCGCGACTTCTTCCGCAGCGAACGCATCGACCAGGTCTACCTGGCCGCAGCCAAGGTCGGCGGCATCCACGCCAACAATACCTATCCGGCCGACTTCATCTACGACAACATGATGGTGGAAGCCAATGTCGTGCACGAGGCGCGCGCGAGCGGCGTGGAAAAGCTGCTGTTTCTCGGCTCGTCCTGCATCTATCCGCGCCTAGCGCCGCAGCCGATCCGCGAAGAGTATCTGATGGGCGGCCTGCTGGAGCCGACCAACGAGCCGTACGCAATGGCCAAGATCGCCGGCATCAAGCTGTGCGAGAGCTACAACCGCCAGTATGGCACCGACTACCGCAGCGTGATGCCGACCAATCTCTACGGTCCCGGTGATAACTACCACCCGGAAAACAGCCACGTGATCCCGGCCCTGCTGCTGCGCTTCCACGAAGCCCGGCTGGCCAACGCGCCGGAAGTCGTGATCTGGGGCAGCGGCAAGCCGATGCGCGAGTTCCTCTACGTCGACGACATGGCCACGGCCTGCATCCACGTGATGAACCTCGACCGCGACACCTATGTCAAGCACACCGATCCGATGCACTCGCACATCAACATCGGCACCGGCGAAGACGTCACGATCGCCGAGCTGGCGCGCCTGGTAGGCGAGACCGTCGGCTATCGCGGCCGCATCGTGTTCGATACCAGCAAGCCCGATGGGACGCCGCGCAAGCTGCTCGACGTGGGCAAGCTCAAGCAGCTTGGCTGGCAAGCCAGTACGCCGTTGCAGGAGGGCTTGCGCCGTACCTACGACGCCTTTGCCACGCAGATGGCGGACCAGGACAAGCTCGCTGCGGCTTGAGGGCGCGCGACCATGCGGTGCGCCTGCATGGCCGCGCCCTTGTGGACGCCGCTTTCGTCAGACGAACCACCTTGAACGATATTCACCGGGCTGCCATGAAGACCATATTTTTTCCCTCCACACCGAAGCATACGCTGTGCGCCACGCTGATCCTGGCCACTGCCCTGAGTGGCTGCGGCGACAAGGCAAAGGAAAGAAAACCGGGACAGGCCCTGGCGAGCGTGAACGGCGAGGAGGTCACCATGCTCCAGCTGAACGAGGAAATGCAGCGCGCCAACGTGCCCGCAACTCAGCAGGAGACGGCCAGCAAGCAATTGCTGCAAGTGCTGATCGACCGCACGCTGCTGGAAGAGGCGGCGGCCAAGGAAAGCCTCGACCGCGACCCAAAAGTGATGCAGGCGATCGACCGCGCGCGCGCGCTGATCGTCGCCCAAGCTTATTTGCAAAAGCGCATCGGCAACGTGGCGCGTCCGACGCCGGCCGAGGTAGAAGATTACTTCAACAAGCACCCTGGGGTTTTCTCGAACCGCAAACAGTTCAGCATGGACGAACTGGTAATCGGCGCCAACGACCTGACGCCCGAAGTGCGCGGCGCGGCCGACCATGCGAAGTCGCTGGAAGAAGTGGCGGTCTGGCTGGATGCACGCAAGATCAAGTATGGCCGCAACCGGATCATGCGCAGCACGGCTGACGTACCCGAGTCATTGTCGAACAAGCTGTTGGGCCAACCGAAAGGGCAGCTGTTCGTGATCAAGGATGGGGCGCGTGCGATGTTCATTTCCGTGACTGAAGTCAAGGAGGCACCGGTCACCCTGCAGGCGGCATCGAGTCAGATCGAACAGTACCTGATGGTCCAGAAGAACAAGGAGCTGGCCGCGACGGAACTGCAGCGCCTGCGCGCGAACGCCCGCATCGAATACCTCAACAAGTCGATGACGCCTGACGCCGTTCCGGCCGCACTGCCGGCCGGAACTCCCCCAAGCAGTGCCGTGGCCGGGGCCGGTCCGGCCGCCACCGCGGGCACGGCGCCGAAGCTTGCGCCGGCTGGCAGCGCGGGCACGGAGAAGGGCGCACTAGACCGCGGCGTCGCCGGCCTGAAATAACAGAAAAGCACATTTATCTTGATGAGCACGAAGGAGCAGACATGAAACGATTCGTACACTGGATGGTGGCGACGGTGCTGGTGCTGGCGGCCGGCCTGGCCGCGAATGTGGTCGATGCGGCCGAGGTGCTGCTCGGGCCCGGCGACGTGGTCAAGGCATCGGTCTATGGCAGCCCGGATCTGTCGCTCGAGACCCGGGTGTCGGAAAGCGGCAGCATGACTTTCCCCTTGCTCGGCAACGTCCAGGTCGGCGGCCTGTCGGTGCAGCAGGCCGAAAAGAAAATCGGCGGCTTGCTCGAGAAGGGGGGTTACCTGAAGAAGGCCCAGGTCAACCTGCTGGTCACCACGCTGGCCAGCCAGCAGGTGTCGGTGCTGGGCCAGGTCAACCGGCCGGGCCGCTACCCGATCGACGGCACGCGCAAGGTGCTCGACCTGCTGGCGTTAGCCGGTGGCATCGGCGTCGACGGCGGCGACTTGGTGACCCTGGTGCGCAACCGCAACCGCAACGGCAGCGTCTCGCGCGAAACCATCGACGTGGTCGACATGGTCCGCAAGGGCGAACTGAACCGCGATTACGAAGTCGCCGGTGGCGACATCATCTTCGTGGAGCGCGCACCGCGCGCCTATATCACGGGCGAAGTGAACCATCCGGGCGCGTTCCGCCTCGAGCGCGCGATGACCGTGCAGCAGGCGGTGTCGGCCGGTGGCGGCCTGACGCCGCGCGGTACCCAGCGCGGGCTGCGCATCGTACGCCGCGGCGCCGACGGGACGGTGCAGACGATCGATGCCAAGCCCGACGATCTCGTACAAACCGACGACGTCATCACCGTCAGGGAATCCTGGTTTTAGTGGTGGTGGCCTCGATAAACCTACTGCGCGTCGGATCTTTGATCTGCGATGCTCGTCGTGCCGTAAGTACGAGTGCGCTTCTCGATCAAACCTCCTTCCGCTCGCTACGGTTTCTCGAGGCCACGAGGCGCCGACGATTACGCAAGGTCTTGTTTTCGTTTTCTTATGCTTTTGCATGACTGCGATTTTGGTTGCTGTTCCACTCCGTTTTAAAGGTTCATCATGAACGTCCATCAATTCCTGTTGATCTTGCTTGCGCGGAAGAAAATCATCCTGACGACCCTCCTGCTGACGGTCGCGCTGGCGCTTGGCTTCAGCCTGATCCAATCCAAGACATACAAGGCCACGGCGTCCGTTCTGTTGAACTACAAGGGAGTCGATCCTTTGACCGGCTTGACGATGCCCGGTCAGCTGATGCCGGGTTATATGGCGACGCAGATCGACATCATCGGCAGCAAGAACGTGGCGCTGCGCGTGGTCGATGCGCTGCACCTGGCCGGCAGCCCGGCCGTCGTCGAGCAGTTCAACCAGGCCACCGGCGGGCAGGGCACGGCGCGTGACTGGCTGGCCGACCTGCTGGTCAAGAAACTCGAGATCGTGCCCTCGCGCGAATCCTCGGTGGTCGAGATCAGCTTCAGGGGCGCTGATCCGCAATTTGCGGCCGCGGTCGCCAACGCTTTCGCCGACGAATACCAAAAGCTCACGGTCCAGCTCAAGAACGAACCCGCCAAGAAAGCCTCATCGTATTTCAACGAGCAAACCAGGCAATTGCGCGACAACGTCGAGGCGGCGCAGGCGCGCCTGTCCAAGTACCAGCAGGAAAAGGGCATCGTTACACTCGACAATAACCGCGTCGACGTCGAGCTGCAGCGCTTGAACGACCTGTCTTCCCAGCTCGTCGCAGCCCAGACTGCGGCGATGGAAGCGAACTCGCGCCAGGCCGCGGCCAACAACGAGGCGATGAGTTCGCCGGACGTCGCCAACAACGCGCTGATCCAGCAGATGCGCGCCAACCTGGCCGTAGCCGAAGGCAAGTTTGCCGACACCTCCGAGCGTTACGGCAAGAACCACCCGCAATACCAGGCCGCGCAGGCTGAACTGAACAAGGTGCGCGGCGAACTCAACGCCGCGCTCGGCACCGTGTCGCGCAGCGTCGGCAGCAACGCGCAAGTGCTGCGCCAGCGCGAGGACGAGCTGCGCCGGGCGGTCGCCGACCAGAAGAGCCGGGTGCTCGAGCTGAACCGCACCCGCGACGAGCTCGGCGTGCTGCTGAAGGACCTCGACAGCGCCCAGCATGCCTTCGATGCGGCTTCGCAACGTTTTTCGCAGACCCGTATCGAATCACAGTCCGAGCAGTCCGACATCTCGCTGCTGAACCCGGCTGTCGCGCCGACCGACCCGTCCGGCCCGCGCGTGCTGCTCAACATGCTGGTCTCGGTCCTGGTCGGCACCATCCTCGGAGTCGGGCTGGCCCTGCTGCTCGAATTGCTGAACCGCCCGCTGCGCGCCGCCAGCGATGTCAAGGACATGCTCGGTATTCCGGTGCTCGGTACGATCGACTGGAAGCCGGCGCATTGTCGCAGCGGCGGCATGCGCGTGCTGATGGCGCCGCGCCGTCTGCTGCGACTGAATTGAATAAGGGGCTCGATCATGAATTCACCCGTGTTATCCGCGATCTCGCCTGAACATGCCGTCGAAATGAGCATGGGCGCGCTCCTGCTCGACGCCGGCAAGCTGAAGCCCGAAGATGCCGAGCGCGTGCTGCGCCTGCAAAAGGAAACCGGCATCCGTTTCGGCGAGGCCGCGGTCCGGCTTGGCCTGGTCAGCGAGGGCGACGTCCAGCAAGTGCTAGCGCGCCAGTTCTCCTATCCCTATCTGCAGAGAGGGCAGGCCGGCTTGTCGCCCAAGCTGGTCGCAGCGTACGAGCCGTTCTCGCCCCAGGTCGAGTCGCTGCGCGCGATCCGCAGCCAGCTGATGCTGCGCTGGTTCGCACGCGGCCGGCGCGCGCTGGCTATCGTCGGCGTCGACCAGGACGACGGCGCCACGCTATTCGCCGCTAACCTGGCGATCGTGTTTTCCCAGCTCGGCGAGCAGACCCTTCTAGTCGACGCCAACCTGCGTGCGCCGCGCCAGCACGACGCGTTCGCGCTCAAGCCGCGCCAGGGCCTGTCCGACTTGCTGGCCGGGCGCGCCGACCTGGACGTGATCGCGCGCGTACCGGCCTTCGTCGACCTGTCCGTGATGCCGGCCGGGACACTGCCGCCCAATCCGCAGGAGCTGCTGGCGCGCGAAGGCTTCCGCAACCTCAACACCCAGCTGGAAAGCCGCTACGACGTGGTGCTGTACGACGTGCCGCCGTTCCAGGCCGGGGTCGACTCGGTGGCGGTGGCCAGCCGCGCCGGCGGCGCGCTGCTGGTCACGCGCAAGCACCACACCCGGATCGCGCACATCGGCCGCGCCGCGGAACAACTGTCGGATGCGGGCTGCGAGATCCTCGGTTCGGTGGTGATGGAGTTCTGAACATGGACACCGGCGTACGTTCCAGCGCCATCCAGCCGCCATCCGCGCGTGCGCGTGCGCGGCGTGCGATGCCGGAATGGTGGCCGATATGGATTGGCCTGGCTGTCTTGCTTGGACCGACCTTCTACGACCTGTTCACCGGCGCGTGGGTCAGCGAAGAACAAGGCCACGGACCGATCATCTTCGGCCTGGCGTTGTGGCTGATCTGGCGCCGCTGGCCCGAGGTGCGGATCGCGACCGCGCCGCTTGCCGGTACCTGGGCGGGCTGGCCGGTGCTGGCGCTCGGATTACTGGCTCACCTGCTCGGACGCTCGCAAAAAATCCTGATGCTCGAGATCCTGTCGATTGTCCTGGTGATGGCGGCAATCATCCTGGTCAAGCGCGGCGGCCGCGCGCTGGCGATGCTGTGGTTTCCCTTCTTCTTCATGATGTTCATGGTTCCGCTGCCGAGCGAATTCGTGGCGGCGGTAACGATGCCGATGAAGATGGCGGTATCGTGGGCAACCGAACATCTTCTGTATGCCGTCGGCTATCCGATCAGCCGCTCGGGCGTGATCCTGCAGATCGGCCAATACCAGCTGCTGGTGGCCGACGCCTGCGCCGGGCTGCAGACGCTGCTGACGCTGGAAGCGCTCGGGCTGTTCTACCTGAACCTGATGCGCCATCCCTCGGCCTTTCGCAACATCGGTCTGGCGATGTTCATCATCCCGATTTCGTTTTCCGCCAACGTGATTCGCGTCATCGTGCTGACCCTGATCACCTATTATTTCGGCGACGCGGCCGGGCAGGGCTTCCTGCACGGCTTCGCCGGCATGGTGCTGTTCGTGACGGCGTTGGTGCTGATCCTGTCGGTCGACAACGCCCTGCAGTGGACCATCCGCCGCCGCGCGCAGCGCACTGCTTCGCTGCAGCCGAAGGAGGCCGCATGACGCACGCCATCGACGGCAAATTCGCCGCCAGCCTGCTCCTGGGCGCAGCCATGACCGCCACTTCGGCTCTGACCGGCGCCCTCACGCCAACGCAGAAGGTCGCGCTGGCGCAGGCGCAGTTCAGCCTCGACCGGATGATTCCCAAGCGCTTCGGCGGCTGGACGGTGGACGACAGCGTCGCCCCGCTCACGCCCGACGAGACGCAAAAGGAACTCATCGCGGCGCTGTATGACCAGACGCTGGCGCGCACCTATGTCAACGATGCCGGGCAGCGCGTGATGCTGTCGATCGCCTACGGCGGCGACCAAAGCAAGCAATTGCAGCTGCACCTGCCCGAGGTCTGTTACGTTGCCCAGGGCTTCGACATGGTCAAGGACTACCACGGCAAGCTCGACACCCGCTACGGCCAGGTCCCGGTCAAGCGCCTCGTCATGCGCCAGAACACGCGCAACGAGCCGATCACCTACTGGGTCACGATCGGCGACAAGGCGGTGATGTCCGGCCTGGGCCAGAAATACCAGCGCTTCGTCTATGGCCTGACCGGCAAGATTCCGGACGCTATGCTGGTGCGCGTCTCTACCATCGGCGCCGACGACGCGGCGGCCTACCGGGTGCAGGCGCGCTTCGTGAACCAGATGCTCGATGCGCTCGCGCCGCGCGACCGGACGCGCCTGCTGGGCGCGGCCACGAACCAGGGCTAAGCCCGCGACAGGATCGACAATGGATACGCTGCTGCTCGTTGTTTATACCTCGCTGCCCTGGCTCGCCGTGGTGGTGCTGTCACTGATGGCGGTGGCCGGCGCCGGCGTCGGCATGGTGTGGCCGCGCTTCCTCGCCTATGTTTATCTTGCGGTGTTCTTCTTCCGCAATTCCACCAGCTACGGTTCGCTCTCGACCTTCGACGGCATCAGCGTCTATAGCCGCGGCTCGGGCGTGCTGCTGTTTCCGCTGCTGCTGTGGATGATGTTCGCGGTGTGGTGCTGCGCGCGCGTCTCGGCCAGCTTCCAGCGCTATCCGGCGCCGCCATGCAACCTGCGGCCCTGGATGCTGGGCTGGCTGGTGCTGCTCGGCGCCCACGTGGCCGCCGGTATGGTCGCCGGCGTCAAGCTGGCCGAGGCCGCCGCGCCGTCCGGCTTTTCGCACATCGTCTGGATGGCGCCGCTGGTGTCGCTGATGCTGCTGTCGTTTCGCACCCGGGCGCATGCGATCGAGCTGTCGCGCTTCATCCTGTTGGCCGGCTTGGCGCGCGCCGGCTTCGGCCTGGCGCGCTGGGCGCTCGCGGGCGGCGACCCGAACAACGTCTACGCCAACATGAACGACATCAAGATCAAGCTGACCTTTTTCGACATCAACGACAGCCTGTTGTGCACGGTCGCGTTCGCGATCGCCGCCGTCAACCTGTTTCAGGTCCGCAAGCAAGAGCGCTCGCAGTTCTGGACCCTGGTCGACTGGGCGACCTTGCTGGCCACCGCCGCGTGCGTGGTGCTGTCGTTCCGCCGCACCGCCTGGATCGGCTTCCTGCTGGGGGGGCTGATCGTCATGATGCGCTTTCCGCTGCAGCGCCGTGTGCAATTGGCGGCGTTCGGCTTGCCGGTGGTCGGCGCCGGCTTGCTGGTCGCGGCCATCAAGCGCCTAGGCCAGACCAAGGGCGCCGGCCATGGCGTCGCTAGCTTGTTCTACGACATGGAGTCACGCCGCTTCGGCGCCGAAAGCGAGCGCGTCCTCGAACTCAAGCTGGCGCTGTCCGACTTCACTTCGCACCCGTTCACCGGAATCGGCGCCTGGGGCCGCTATACCGGTTATCAGCGGATATCGTGGCAGGACGGCCCTGAAGGCGGCCTGTTTCTGCACAGCGGCGTGCTGCACATCGCGCTCAAGGCCGGCTTGCCCGGACTGGTGCTGCTGTTTGGCACGATCTGGGCCTTCGGCGTGTTCGCACGACGTGCATTGCGCGATGCGCCGCCGGATCTGCTCGGCATGGCGACGGCCGGTGCGGCCGGCCTGGCCTTCATGCTGCCCGACCTGCTGGTCGGCACGCCGTTCCCGCAGGTGCGCACCACGCAGATGCTGGCTATCTGCATGGCGCTCCCCTACGTCGCGATGGCAGTGGCCGCCAGCGTGCCGGCTGCCGAAGCGGCTGCGACGGCCGCGCGCCGGCGCTTCAACATCACACCCGCGCCCGCAGCCGTAGCGGCATCGGCGCCCGCATCGATATCCGATGCCATAGCCGCATCGTCAGCGGCAACTTCCGGTGCGCGCGCATGAATCTGAGCCTGGTCCGCAACGCTTTCTCGAACCTGCTTGGTGCGGTGATCCCGGCGCTGGTGGCGCTGGGCACCGTGCCGCTGGTGGTCAGGGGCCTGGGCGACGCCAGCTACGGCGTGTATTCGCTGGTCACGGCCATCGTCGGCTATTTCGCGGTGATCGACATCAACGTCACCGCCGGCTCGGTGAAGTACATCGCCGAATACCACGCCCGGCGCGAGCACGGGGACGACCATGCCAAAGCGCAGGAACGCATCGACGAGACCATATTCTTCGGCCTCGCCGTGTATTCGCTGCTGGGCCTGATAGGCGCGCTCGGCCTGTTCTTCGGGGCGCGCCTGCTGGTCACACGCGTGTTTGCGGTGCCGGCCGCCCTCGAGATAGAGGCAATTGCCACGCTCGAGCTGGCTGCGCTCGGCTTCTTCATCGGTCAGGTCCAGAATTACCTGCAGAGCGTTCCGCAGTCGCTGATGCGCTACGACATCGCCAGCCGCATCGAGATGGCGTTCGGCACCGGCGTGCCGCTGTTGACCGTCGGCGTGCTGATGCTGGGCCATGGCCTGTTCGCGGTGATCCTGGTGCGCGTCGTCACGAGCGCCATCAATTGCCTGGTGCTGTGGCGCTGCATCCGCCGCCTGGTGCCGCAACTCGCCTGGCGCCGGCCCGGCGCGGCGATCCGGCGTGAACTGCTCGGCTTTTCGGCCTATTCATTTCTCAGCCGCTTCGCGACGATGTCGTACGCGTATGCCGATAAATTAATCATCGGCTCGCTGGTCGGCGTCACCGGGCTGGCATATTTTACAGTGGCGTCGACGCTGGCCAACCGCATCCTCAGCCTTACCTACCGCCTGTCCGGCGTGCTGTTCCCGGCAGCCAGCGCGCTGGCCGCGCGCGGCGAACTCGAGCGCCTCGGCCGCCTCTATCTGAAGGCCAGCCGCTACGTCGTGTTCATCAACGCCTCGGTCCTGGTTTTGGTGGCGGTGTTTTCCTACCAGATTTTGTACTATTGGATGAACCCGGCGTTCGCGCGCGCGGGACAGGTGGTGCTGGCCGTGATGGCCTTGTCGCAGTTCGTCGATTCGCTCACCAGCCTGCCGTCGCTGGTCAACGACGGCATGGGCCACCCACGCTTTTCCGGCATGTTCGCGCTGGCGCGCGCGCTGGTCGGGCTGGTCGTGGTCTACCTGGGTGTGGCCGGCTGGGGCATCGATGGCGCGGCCTGGGGGCACCTGCTGGCGTCGGTCGTGCTGACCGGCGCCTTTCTGGCGGCGGTGCACGGGCGCACGGTGCCGGCGCGGCTGGGCGAGCTGGCGCGCGAAGCTTACCTGCCGAGCGTGGCCGGAGTCGGCGCGGTGGCCCTGGCCGCGTATGCTGGCAATCGGGTGTTCGAGGGTGGCGCGCCGCGCTTGCCGCTTCTGCTGTCGCTGGTGCTGGCGACGGTGGCGCTGCTGTTCGCTTACGGCGCGCTGTTTGTGATCGAAAAGGACGACCAGACACTGGCCCGGACGCGGATCAAGAGCGTGCTGAAGGGACGGCGGTCGGTGCGGAGGACGGTTTGAAGATTTTGATGGTGTCGGAGGATCTGCCGGGGGCCCAGGTCGGCGGCCTGGGCAAGCATGTGGTCACGCTGTCGAACGCGCTGCTCGAACTCGGGCACCAGGTCGAGATCATGGGCCGCGGCGACTTCTTCCATGCGGACAGCGCGCGTGAGATCGGTTTCGCCGGGCGCATACTACCCGGCTTCAGCTTCGCGCGGCCCGGCTGGAAAGAGTCTCAGCTCGGCTTTTTCAATCCGGTCAAGCGGCCCTGGTTCGCGCGCCGGGTTGCGCGCGCGCTGCTGCGCGAAGCCGGCAAGTACGACGTGATCCACTACCACGGCCACCTGCCGATGGCGGGCCGCTACGTGCCGGACGGCGTCAACTTCGTGCAGACCCGCCACGACCAGGGCAGCGAATGCGTGACCCACTTGCGCTTCAAGGAGGAGCACGTGTGCGAGACGCGCGACGTGCGCGACTGCGCGGCCTGCATCCATCCGGCGCCCAATTCGCTGCGGCGCACCGTTTCCGGCCTGGCGGTTCGGCGCTACCGATCCGAATCGGCCGAGTCCTTCGCCCGCCACAAGACCGTGTTCGTGTCCGAGTTCCTGCGCCACGCCTTCTTGCGTTCGGTGCCCGGCGCCGACCTGTCGCGCGCGCGCGTGATCCACAATTTCATCCGCTATCCGATGCTGCGCGAGCACGCCGCAGCGCCCGCGGAGATGAGGGCGGGCGAGATCATGCTGGTCGGCCGTATCGATGCCGGCAAGGGCTTCGGCGAGTTCCTGGCCCAGGTCCAGGGCTGGTTGCCCGCGCACGCGCGCATGAGCATCGTCGGCGACGGTCCGCTGCGCGAGCGCCTCGAAGCGCGCCATGCCGGGTCGCAGGTGCGCTTCCTGGGCTGGCAGCCTTACGATGAGGTAATCCGCATGTCGGCGCGCAGCCACGTGCTGGTCGTGCCATCGGTGTGCGAGGAAGCCTGCTCGACCACGGTGCTGGAAGCGCTTGCGCTCGGCAAACCCTGCCTGGCGCTGGCGCGCGGCGGCACGCCGGAACTGGCCGCCTATCAGTATTACGACGGCCAGCTGCAACTGGCCGAGACCATGCCACGCCTGGTCGAGCGCCTGGTCGGCTTGCTCGGGCGCGCGCCGCAGACGGTGGCGCTGCCCCCCACGTACCCGATGGACGTGTTTAGTGCCATCCCTAAGCTGCTCGATTTCTACGGCGAATGAGATGACCGACTCCACCTCGACCACGCCGACCTTCTCGATCGTCACCTGTACCTGGAACAGCGCCGCGACGCTGGCCGACACGCTGGCCTCGGTGCAGCGCCAGACCTGGCGCGACGTCGAACACATCTTCGTCGATGGCGGCTCGACCGATGGCACGCTCGAGATGATCGAGGCGTATCCGGGCCGCAAGCGCGTGCTGCGCGACGTCAAGGGTGGCATCAGCCGCGCCATGAATCAGGGCATCGAAGCGGCCAGCGGCGAGTACGTGGCGCATCTGCATTCGGACGATTATTACGCCAGCGACGACGTACTGGCCAGCGTCGCCGAGCGCTTCGCCAGCGAGCGCGTCGACTGGGTGGTCGGGACCGTGCAGGTGCTCAAGGATGGTCAATTGATCCCGCCGTATAAAATGCTGCCCTTCACCTACCGCTCGTTCGCGGCCGGGCGCGCCTGGGTTGCGCATCCGGCCGTGTTCATCCGCCGCAGCGCCTTTAGCCGGGTCGGTATGTTCGACGAAGGGCTGAAGTACGCGATGGACGTGGACCTGTGGCTGCGCCTGGGCCGTATCGCACGCCCGGCCACGCTGGACCGGGCGCTGACGATCTTTCGCGACCATGCGGGCAGCGTGTCCTCCGCCAACAAGATCAAGGCGCGCCAGGAAGAGTTCCAGGTGCGCAAGCGCTACTTCGGCCACGCACCGCTTGCCTTCGGCATTTATTGCATGCGCTACCTGAAGCGCATGCGTGCGCTGCGCGCAGAAGCATTCTGACACGCACAATTGTTAAATCGTAGCTGGTGAGTGAAAACCGATTGTCGTGTTTTCAGACAGTCTTTTCGTTCAAAAACTTTTTATTTGAACAAGGATATTTACAACTGAAAGTTGCTCCAAAAATGTTGGTTTTAGGCAGTGTTCAATAAAACCTGTTGATTTCTAAGGGAAATTTTTTTCTTGTCGGAAATCTTTCTGCGCTACTATTAGTCACCGCAGAGCGCACCGTTCGACTTATCGAAGGTGCTTAACAGTGTTAAGTCCGCCGCCATCGCGGCGGGCTTTGCCGCAAACCAAGCCACATTTATCGGAGCATCACATGGAATTTCAACGTAAGGGCATCGTCCTCGCGGCCGCCTTGTCATCGCTGCTGTGCTCGTTCAACGCACGTGCAGACTGGGCCCAATCGACCGATCCCCTGATCGTACAGCCGGCGCCGACCAACAACCAGGTTCAGGCGCAGAATCCCCCGGCGTTCACCTGGGCGCGCTATCCCACCGGCCCGGCCAGCTACGACATCCAGATCATCCCGGCCGGCGGCGCGGCAGTCACCTACACCAGCGACCGCAACTGGTATCTGCCGACCAAGGCGCTGGCGCTGGGCAATTACACCTGGCGTGTGCGCCCGACCGGGTCGAGCGACTGGTCGACTCCGCGCGCGTTTTCGATCACCGGCAATTCGACCGTGTTCGAAGTGCCCGACAACGCGACCCTGCGTAACCGCATCCTGGCCAAGGCGCGCCCGCGTTCGCTGCCGCCGTCGTTCACGCCGTACTCGACCTGGAACACCACCAAGAAGAACGACCTCGAATCGTATCTGAGCCGCTTGACCAACGAAGTCAAGCTGCAGATGAGCGCGCTGCCCAACCTGTCCGACTCGCGCTGGCCGATCAAGATCATGTCGCCGCTGACCGCCGCCATGGCATCGCAGGAGACCGACGTGCGTAACCGCATCAACGAAGCGTCGCGCCAGATGGAAGCGGCGGCGCTGTTATGGAAAGCCAAGAAGGACCCGGTCTTCCTGAACGAAGCGCTCAAGCGCGGCGACCAGCTGGCTTCGCTCAACCCGAACGGCCCGACCAGCTACGCCAGCCAGGACCAGGCTACGCGCCAGATCGCGGTGGCCCTAATCAAGGCGGTCGACTTCCTGACCACCGACCTCGACGCGACGCGACGCGCCAAGTGGCTGAGTGTGGTTGGCGCGCGCGGCAACGACATCTACAACAACCTGGCCGGCGACAATGGCCGCCTCGACCAGTACCCGTTCGACTCGCACGGCAATACCGCGATGATCTTCATGGCGCTGATCTCGTCGCTGAGCCTGGGCGACGTGCCGGACGCGCAGAAGTGGTTCGATTTTGCGTTCCGCGCCTATATCAACAGCCCGTCGCCGTGGTCCGGTCCGGAAGGTGGCTATGCCAACGGCACCGCCTATGCCGAGTACGCCGCCGGCTACCAGCTGGCGCTGTGGGATCCGATCCTGCAGGCGACCGGCGTCAACCTGTACGCCAAGCCGTCGACGCTCGGCTTCGTCGACTACGCGATGGAGTTCATTCCGCCGGGTTCGCGAGTGCATGCCTTCGGCGATGGCGACGACACCAAGCCCGATCCTCGCGTATTCCGCGCTTTTGCTTCGCGCATGACGTCGCCGCGCGCCGCCTGGTACACGGCCAATCTGGGGGGCATGGAAGATTCGATGTCGCTGCTGGAAGCGCCGTACCCGATGCCGGTGACCGCCGCCACGGTCAAGACGCCGCCGGCCAACTCGGCGTACTACCCGAGCAGCGGCTGGGTCGCGATGCACAGCGACATCAGCTCGACCGCGCGCACCTCGTTCTACTTCAAGTCCAGCCCGTACGGCTCGTTCAACCACGAACACGGCGACCAGAACGGCCTGCTGCTGTCGGTGGCCGGCCAGCCGTTGCTGGTCAAGGCCGGCTGGTACGACTGGTACGGCTCGCCGTACTGGACCAGCTGGTACCACCAGACCAAGTCGACCAACTCGGTCACCTTCGACGGCGGCAAGGGCCAGAACGTGGACGGTTACCGCGAGCAGTTGCAGCACAACGGCAAGATCACGACCTTCTCGGCGCAACCGACCTACGACTATGCCGAAGGCGACGCGACCCCGGCCTACGCCGGCGCCCTGAAACAGGCGCTGCGCCAGGTGTGGTACCTGCACGGCCAGAACGCGGTGCTGGTGCGCGACAAGCTGTCGGCGAGCGCGCCGCATACCTACGAGTTCAACGTCCACGCGCAAGTCGCGATGAAGATCGAGAACGCGTCGAGCGTCCAGATTGCCGCCGGAGGCCAATCGGTCTGCCTGCGCGACCTGAACGGCAACGCACCGTTCGCCAAGTGGGCCGGCGCCGCGCCCAAGGCCGGCGTGACCGAAGACCACGGCGCCTTCTACCTGAAGAACGACGGCAAGTCGACCGCCGAGTTCCTGGTGCTGCTGGACGTCGGCTGCAAGCGTCCGGCGGTCAAGGTCTCGACCGTGGGTTCGACCCGCATCGTCACCGTTGGTGCCCAGATCGTGACCCTGCCTTGATCCTTGTCGCATGACCGGGCACTTGGCGGGTCATGCGCGTCATCGGTCATCTTTCGCCTGCGAACGCCGTGTTAAACTCGGCGCGCGGGCGATGTTCTTTTCGAGGACGGCCGACGACGATGAAACAGGTGTTCCTGATCCAAGCGCACAAGGATCTCGGCCAGATCAACCAGCTGGTCGAGCAATTGCGCGACGACGATTTTCTCGTCTACCTCAACCTCGATCGCAAATCCGATGTCGACCCTGCCGGCATTCACGCTTACGCGCGCCAGATTGCCGAGCGCGTCGACGTGCATTGGGGCACGTTCAGCCAGGTACAGGCGGTGCTCAACTCGCTGGCGCAGATCGTCGCCGAGGTGCCCGAATTCGACAAGGTCATCTTCCTGAGCGCCCAGGATTTCCCGCTGCTGTCCAACGCCGCCCTGAAGGCGGCGCTGGGCGGCTTGCATGGGCGCGAGTTGCTCGACACCGTCCCCATCGGCCACGCGCCCGGCGAATGGGCGGCCGATTACCGCTACCAATATTTTTATCGCGGCCGCGTTGCCGCGCCGGCACGCCTGGCCTGGGCGCTGCTCAACATGGCGATGCGCGCCACCGGCGTCACGCGTCGCATCCCGGGCGGCATGCAGCCGTATGGCGGCTCTTCCTGGTGGGCGCTCTCGCGCGCTTGCGTACGCGCGCTGCTGGCGCGCGTGCGGCGCGAGCCGGCTTTGGTGCGGTTTTTTCGCAGCGCGGCGTGTCCCGACGAACTGTTCTTCCAGACCTTGGTGATGAACTCGCCGTTCCGCGCGCGCGTGCTAGGCCGCAACTTCCGCTACGTGCAATGGCCCGAGAACGGCGCCCGCAATCCCGAGGTGCTCGACGAGGGCGACTTCGAGCGCATCCAGGCTGCATGCCGGGCCGGCGATGCCCATTTCTGCCGCAAGATCGACAGCCTCGTCAGCGCCGGCCTGGTGCCGCGCCTGTTGGCAATGCGTGCCGCTCAACCGCATTCTGATTGGCAATAAAAGGATCTGGTGCACCGTTCGAGTCGATGAGATACTGATCGGACAGCCACTGGTCAGGCAAGGCGTGTCCGATGCCAGCCTGATCGAAGCGCACCCGGCCGTCATCGACGGAGGCCCCGTGTTCGAGTCGGCCGAAGGCGAATTCAAGCGCTGCACCTTTCCTTGATCGGGCATGCGCGCCGGCATGAGCGGCCGGCCGGTTTCCCACCACCTCCTGCTGCGTTCCTGCAAACAGCGCCGGCACATCCTCAAGCGTATTGAGCCTTTCGCAAAGGGCAGTCCAAACGCACGACGTAAAATTGGCAACAGCTGTTGTCCTTTTGCAAATTTATCGTGCCAAATTCCTCGACTGTGTCGTCCATCCTGTTCATCGTGCGTGACGCGCTTCCGCCCGTACGCGCCGATGTGCTGACCCTGTTCGGCAGCGAGATGCCGCGCTACGGCGTCAGGACCGAACTCGTGGGGCAGGGTGATCTGCCCGGCCCCGCGGCGCCGTGGCCGGCCGGGGCTATGCACGTGATCGGTTCGTTGCGCAGCCGCTGCGCCAGCGTCTGCTCGCCGCTGTGGGACCTGCTCGGCCTGTTGCGCGTGCTGCGTGCCTCGCGCGGCAAGCGGCCCGGCTGCATCCAGGTGCGCGACAAGATCGCCAGCGGCCTGCTCGGGCGCCTGGCCGCCGCCGTGCTGCGCGTGCCTTTCGTCTATTGGATGTCATTCCCGATCGTCGAGGGATTCGAGGTGCGGCGCGACGAGGTCCGCCACCGCCGCGGCCTGCGCAACAGCCTGCTCTGGGCCGCGCACGCGCTGCGCGCCGCGGCCTCGCGCTGGGTCATCTACCGCCTGGTGCTGCCGGGCGCGCGCCACATTTTCGTGCAGAGCGACGCCATGGCCGACTGGCTGGCCGCCAAGGGTGTCGAGCGCGCGTGCATGACGGCGGTGCCGATGGGCGTGGACGCCGACCTGTTCGACCGCGCACGCATCGCGCCGGTGCGCGACGCGCGCCTTGACGGACGGCGCGTGCTGCTGTACCTCGGACGCATCGCGCAGGCGCGCCGTTCGGAATTCCTGCTCGACGTGGTTGACGAGTTGCGCGCCGACGTGCCGGACGTGCTGCTGGTGATCGCCGGCGATGCTCCCTCGAGCGATGAAATGGCCTGGATGCGGCGCCGGATCGCCGAACGCCGCCTGGAGCGGCATGTGCTGCTGACCGGCTGGCTGCCGCAGCACACGGCGCTCGGCTACGCGGTGCGGGCCGAGGTCGGGCTGTCGCCGATTCCGCGCGGCGTGCTGTACGACGTGTCCTCGCCGACCAAGCTGGTGGAATACCTGGCGCTCGGCATTCCCAGCGTCGCCAACGACATTCCGGACCAGCAGCAAGTGATCGAACGAAGCGGCGCGGGCTTGTGCGCGCCGATGCAGGCGCGCCCGTTTGCCGACGCGGTGCGCGCCTTGCTGGCGGATCCGGCGCTTGCGGCCAGGCTTGCCGCGCGCGGCCCGGCCTGGGTCAGACGCCATCGCACCTACGCTGTTCTCGGGCGCGACGTGGCGGACGTTTACAAGAAAATCTTGATGGAGTGATGCCCGCCATGTCGATGTGGACGTATTCCTTGAAAGCCTCGTTGCGCTCGCTGGCGCGCGAGCTGCTGCGCAACCTCTGGGGACGCATTTTCATTTACCCGACGTTGGCCGCGAACGAACGCTCGCGCGCAGCACTGGCCGCCTACATCGCACGGCGCGCACGCAAGGTCGGGGTGCCGCTCGACGGCGACGGCTACAATCTCAAGCGCCTGCCGCCCACCGCGCGCCTGCTCAGCAAGCACGAGGTGCGCCAGCATCCCGATCGCCTGGTACGGCGGCGCGATCCCGGCTCCTGGCTGCGCACCACGATCAAGACCAGCGGCACCTCGGGCACTCCGCTCACCATCGTGCAGTCGGTCGGCAACATGGTGCGCGAAGAAGGGTTCGTCTACCGGCAATTGCGCTGGATCGGCTACCGACACGGGCAGCGGCGCGCCTGGATCCGCGGCGACATCGTGTGCGACGACCGGCCGCGCGACGGTCGCTACTGGTGCCGTGACTGGGTCGGCAACATGCTGTTGATGTCTTCGTATCATTTATCTAACAGCACGATCGGCGCCTACGTCGATGCGCTGGAACGCTTCGATCCGGTCGTGATCCATGCCTATCCCTCGTCGATCGCGGCCTTGGCCATTTGGCTGAACGCGGCCGGGCGGCGCTACCGCGGCGCCAGCCTGCGCGGCGTCATGACCTCGTCGGAAACGCTGGAGCCGGACGTACGCGCCGCGGTCATGCAGGCGTTCGGCGTCACCGTGTTCGACTGGTACGGCCAATCGGAGCGGGTGGCGGCGATCGGCACCTGCGAGCACGGTCGCTATCACGTGCTGACCGACTACGGCAGCGTGGCGCTGCTCGAGTCGGAGCCGGAGCGCGGCGCCTGCGAGCTGATCGGCACCACGCTTGGCAACACCGCAATGCCGCTGGTGCGCTACCGCACCGGCGATGCCATCGTGCCCAGCCTGCATGCCCACGACTGCCCCTGCGGCCGGGTATTCCCGACTGTCGAGGCGGTGATCGGACGCCAGGAAAAGATCGTCTCGCTGCCGGACGGGCGCCTAATCGCCAGGCTGGACCGCATCTTCCAGGGTCACGACCGCAACCTGGTCGAGGGCCAGGTGCTGTACCGCGGCAACGGGCAGTTCTCGCTGCGCGTAGTCGCGCTCGAGGGCTTCGGCGCCCAGGATGCGAAGGCGCTGGTCGATCAGTTCCTGCTGCGCGTGCCGGGCGTGCAGGTCGAAGTCGAACGAGTGGCGGCGATTCCGCGCGGACCGAATGGGAAATTCGAGTTCATCGCGTTTGCCGCCGACGCATGAAAACAGCCATGAAACGTGCGCGCATCGGGAAACTGGTGATGTATTATCGAAATATTGCCCATTTTATAAGAGCGTGACAATTGTTGCAGCGACCGATAAGCAAGGCACTGGCGCCACGTGTCCTGATGGTCGGCACCGCGCTCGAAGGGCGGGGCGGCGTCGCAGCCGTGGTGTCGGTGTTGCGGCGTCACGGCTTATTCGAACGCGAGCGGGTGCGCTACGTTGCCACCCACGCCGACGGCACGCGCGGCGCCAAGCTGAAATGCGCGCTGACGGGCCTCTGGGCCACCTTGCGCGCCTGTATCGCCCAGCGCCCGGCCGTGGTGCATGCGCATGCGTCCTCGCATGCGAGCTTCATCCGCAAGTCGGCGGTGCTGCTGATCGCGCGCCTGGCCGGCTGCAAGACCATCTTCCACCTGCACGGCGGCGGCTTTCGCAAGTACGCGACCGAGGAAGCCGGCCCCTTGCTGCGGCGCTGGATCCGCCACACGCTCGAGCGCAGCTCGGTGGTGATCACGCTGTCCGAGAGCTGGGCCGATTTCGTGCAGGCCTTCGCGCCCTCGTCGCACGTGGCGGTGGTGCCCAACTCGGTGCCGCTGCCGGCGCTGGCCGACCCGGCGCTGGTGCAGCCGCAGCGCGTGCTCTACCTGGGCCGGCTGGAAGCGGCCAAGGGCGTGTTCGAGCTGCTCGCGGCCGGTGCGCAGCTGGCGCCGCGCTTTCCGCTGCTGCGCCTGGTGTTCGGCGGCGAAGGCGACGCCAACGCGCTGCGCCGGCGCGCGTTCGAGTTGGGCCTGGGCGAACGGATCGAGCTGCCCGGCTGGCTCGGCGCGCAGGAGCGCGATGCCGAACTGGCCAAGGCCGAGCTGTTCTGCCTGCCGTCGCACGCCGAGGGCTTGCCGATGTCGATGCTGGAAGCCATGGCGGCGCGCAAGGCCGTGGTCGTGACCAAGGTCGGCGCGATTCCCGAAGCGGTGCGTGACGGTGACAATGGCTTGCTGGTGCCACCGCGCGACGAGGATGCGCTGGCCGGAGCGCTGGCGCTAGCGATGACCGACCCGGCCCTGCGCGAGCGTCTGGCCGGGCGCGCGCGCGCCACCATCGAACAGCATTACTCGACCGAGGTCGTGTGCGGACAATTGTCTGCGATCTACCGTGAACTGGCGGGAGTGGAGCGATGAGCGAAGTGACGGGCATGGTCTGGCTGGTGAACCGGTTGCGCTGCATGTCGGTGGCCGAAGTCGGCTACCGCATCCAGCAGGCGGCCGCCAAGGGCGTGGCCAAGCGCGTGCGCCCGCGCGCCGCGCCGCCGCTGCCGCGCGCGCGCGCGCGCGCGTTCGCGGTCGAGGGCGCGCCCGTCATGTCGCAGGATGAGCGCGAGCGCCTGCTGCTGGATGCCGCCAGCATCGAGGCCGGCCACGTCGTCCTGTTCGCCGAGCGCCGCTTCGACGTCGGCATGCCGCCGCTCTGGAACCGCGATCCCGACACCGGCATCGTCGGCCCGGACATGTATGCGGGCGACATCGACGTGACCAATCGCAACCAGGTCGGCGACATCAAGCACGTCTGGGAACTCAATCGCCACCTGCACCTCGTACGCTTGGCCCAGGCCTGGGCCACGACCCGCGATCCGGCCTGGCTGCAGACGCTGCACCACCAGCTGCGCAGCTGGCTCGACCAGTGCCCGCCCTTGCAAGGGCCTAACTGGACCAGCTCGCTGGAACTGGGCATCCGCCTGGTCAACTGGGCGCTGGTGTGGCAGCTGATCGGCGGCGACGATGCGCACAAGGGCAGCGCCCTGTTCAGCGGCGACGACGGCCAGCGCCTGCGCGCCGACTGGCTCGACTCGATCCACGCCCACTGCAGCGCGATCGCGCGCCACCTGTCGCGCCACTCCTCGGCCAACAACCACTTGATCGGCGAACTCGCCGGGCTGTATGTCGGCGCTTCGATCTGGCCGTGCTGGAAGGCTTCCGGCGCATGGCTCGAGCAAGCCCGGCGCGAACTCGAAATCGAGGTCCAGGCCCAGTTCTCGCGCGACGGCGTGAACCGCGAACAGGCGTTCGCGTACCACGTCTTTTCCTGCGAATTCCTGTTCGTCGCCGGCCTGGTCGGCCAGGCCTCCGGCCATCCGCACACCGAGCCTTTTTCTCGAGCCTACTGGACAGCACTGCAGCGCGCGCTGCGCTTCCTGCGTTCGGTGCGCGACGTCGGCGGCAACGTGCCGATGGTCGGCGATGCCGACGACGGCATCGTGTTCCGCCTCGACGCGCCGGCTGGTGACCGCGTTGCCCAGCTGCTGGCGCTGGGCGACGCGGTGCTGCGCCGGATCGAGCCGCAACACCCGGGCGTGCGCTGGCTGCTACATGCGCTGCCCGGCCGCCACCCCGAGGCCGATCCGCACGAGTCGGACACCGGATGGGCCTTCCCGGACGGCGGCTACCTGCTGTTCGGCGCGCATTTCGGCGAGCCCGAGGAAATCAAGGGCATGGTCGATTGCGGCCCGCTCGGCTATCTCGGCATCGCCGCGCATGCGCACGCGGACGCGCTGGCGCTCACGTTGTCGGTCGCCGGCGAGGAATGCCTGGTCGATCCCGGCACCTACTCCTATTGGCAAGAGCACAAATGGCGCGACTATTTCCGCGGCACCTCGGCGCACAACACGGTGCGCATCGACGGCCTCGACCAATCGGTGCCGGGCGGACGCTTCATGTGGCTCAGGAAAGCCCGGGCAGTGATCGAGCGCATGCCGCAGTCGCCGCAAGACTTCGACTTCCGCGGCTCGCACGACGGTTACGAACGTCTGCCCGACCCGGTGCGCCACCTGCGCAGCGTGCGCTTCGACGCCGCTACCTCGACGCTGACCGTGCGCGATGAGGTTGCAGCCGCAAAACCCCACCTGGTCGAACTGTTCTGGCATTTTGCCCCAGGTCTTTCGGTGCGCCTGGACAGCGCCGGCTTGCACGTGCGCGGCAAGCGCTTTGCGTTGCAGATGCACATGCAGGGCGCCGATCTGCAATTGGAATTGCTGCGCGCCAACGAAAATCCACCACTCGGTTGGTACTCGCGCCGCTATGAAAGCAAGCAGCCGTGCGATGTTCTGAAGGTCAGCGCCGTATCGTCCGCCGTTCCAGTCGAGTGCAGGATTACAATAGCGATTATTTAATGAAAACATTGCAAAATCCGTTGCGCGCTGTGCTGCCATGCGAGGGTGTCCGGTCCGCCAGCTGGTTTTGCCAGGTTTTCAACAACTACCACTAGGGATTGTTTCTCAAATGCTCATTTATCTCGTCGCGGGTGCCCGCCCCAACTTCATGAAGATCGCACCGATTGTCCGTGCGCTTCAGAGCCAGCAGGCGCTTTCCTTCAAGATCATCCACACCGGCCAGCACTACGACCGCGAGATGAACGACGTGTTTTTCGAAGAGCTCGGTATCCCTCAGCCGGACGTGTTCATGGCGGCCGGTGGCGGCAGCCACGCCCAGCAGACGGCCAAGATCATGATCGGCTTCGAGGAGCTGTGCATGGGCGAGCGCCCGGACGCGGTGCTGGTGGTGGGCGACGTGAATTCGACGCTGGCCTGCTCGATCGTCGCCAAGAAGCTGAACATCCCTGTCGCCCACGTCGAGGCCGGCCTGCGTTCCGGCGACATGGCGATGCCGGAAGAAATCAACCGCCTGGTGACCGACAGCATCTCGGACTGGTTCTTCGTGACCGAACCGGCCGCGCTGGAGCACCTGCGCCGCGAAGGCAAGGACGAGAAGGCGATCCACTACGTCGGCCACGTGATGGTTGACAACGTGCTGTACCAGGCCGATAAGCTCAGCCACACCGATACGTCCGGTTTCGAGACCTCGGCCTGGAAACAAGCTCGCCAGGATGCCGGTGAGCGCTACGGCGTCGTCACGCTGCATCGTCCGAGCAACGTCGACGATGCCGCGGCCTTCGCCCGCATCGCCGGCGCCCTGAAGGAAATCGCGACCGAGCTGCCGCTGATCTTCCCGGTGCACCCGCGCACGCGCGCGAACCTCGAGAAGTTCGGCATCGACCTCGGCCCCAACATCACGCTGGCCGGGCCGCAGGCCTACATGGCCTTCCTGAACCTGTGGAAGGACGCCGCGGTGGCGCTGACCGACAGCGGCGGCCTGCAAGAGGAAACCACGGCGCTGGGCGTGCCGTGCGTGACGATCCGCGAGAATACCGAGCGCCCGGTGACGGTCGACGAGGGTTCGAACGTGCTGGCCGGCACCGATCCGGCGGTGATCGTGCAGGAAGCGCGCAAGATCCTGCGCGGCGAAGGCAAGCAGGGCCGCCGACCACACCTGTGGGATGGACAGGCGGCCGAGCGCATCGTTGCCGTGCTGACGAGGGAATTGGTCAAGTAGTAGGTAAAAGATTGCGTAGACGCGTAACAGTGGGGGAAGGCGGGGTGTAATTAGGTGTGACTGGAATTTGCCAGGGCATTTCTTAAAAGGATAGCCATGAGCGAGCGTGTCACACTGATGGGGTGCTCCGTCGACAACCTGTCGATGGAAGAAACCCTGCAAACCGTCGAGGGTTTCATCCGTACAGGACGGCCCCATCAGCATGTGGTGGTGAACGTGGACAAGCTGGTCAAGGCCAGCCGCGATCCGGAGCTGCGTCGAATCATCAACGACTGCGCCCTGGTCAACGTCGACGGCATGCCGGTCGTGTGGGCTTCGCGGCTGCTCGGCACGCCGCTCAAGGAAAGGGTCGCCGGCGTCGACCTGTTCGAGGCGCTGATGCAGCGCGCGGGCGAGAAGGGCTGGCGCGTGTTCCTGCTCGGCGCCCGGGAAGAGGTGGTAAGCCAGGTGGCCGCGACCTACCAGCGCAAGTATCCGCGTCTGGTGCTGGCCGGCTGGCGCGACGGTTACTGGAAGGGCGAGGCCGAGGAAGCGCAGGTGGTCGAGCAGATCCGCGAAGCGCGCCCCGACCTGTTGTTCGTGGCGATCAGCTCGCCCAAGAAGGAGCAGTTCCTCGGCCGCTGGCAGGCCGAGATGAAGGTGCCGTTCGCGATGGGCGTGGGCGGCACCTTCGACGTGGCGATCGGGCGCGTCAAGCGCGCGCCGGCGTGGATGCAGAAGTCGGGGCTGGAATGGTTTTACCGGTTCCTGCAGGAGCCGCGGCGAATGTTCCGGCGCTACTTTATAGAAGACATGGCCTTCTTTTGGCTGTTGATAAAAGAGGCCGCCCGGCGTTGAACCCGGGCAGGCAAGACTGGGATGTGGCGGCGACGCCAGACGAGTGACTAACAAGAATGCGCCGGCCGTAAGGTATGGCGCCAACCCTTAACGATAGAAAGATACGAGATGAAGATTCTGGTTACTGGCGGCATGGGTTACATCGGTTCCCACACGGTCGTGGAACTGCAAAACGCGGGCCATGAGGTCGTTGCGTACGACAACCTGTCCAACGCCAACCGTTCGGTGCAGGAACGCGTACAGAAGATCACCGGCAAATCCTTCGAATTCGTGGAAGGCGACATTCGTGACCGCGCGGCCATGGAAGCCGTGTTTGCCTCCCACAAGATCGATGCGGTGATCCACTTTGCCGGCCTGAAGGCGGTTGGCGAATCGGTGGCGCAGCCACTGCGCTACTACGACAACAATGTCTACGGCAGCGTGGCGCTGTTCGAGACGATGGCCAAGTTCGGCTGCAAGACGCTGGTGTTCTCGTCGTCGGCCACGGTCTACGGCGATCCCGCCTCGGTGCCGATCAAGGAAGACTTCCCGCTGTCGGCCACCAATCCGTATGGCCGCAGCAAGCTGATGATCGAAGACATCCTGCGCGACCTGATCAAGGCCGAGCCGGATTGGCACATCGCACTGCTGCGCTACTTCAACCCGGTCGGCGCGCACGAAAGCGGCCAGATCGGCGAAGAGCCGAACGGCATCCCTAATAACCTGGTGCCTTACATCGCCCAGGTCGCCAACGGCCAGCGCGAAAAGCTGTCCGTGTATGGCGGCGACTACCCGACGCCGGACGGCACCGGCATGCGCGACTACATCCACGTGGTCGACCTGGCCATCGGCCACGTCAAGACGCTCGACAAGCTGGGGCAGGGCGCCGGCCTGGTCACTTACAACCTCGGCACCGGCAACGGCAACTCCGTGCTGGAAATGATCCACGCTTTCGAAAAAGCCAGCGGCAAGCCGATCCCGTACCAGATCGTCGACCGCCGCCCCGGCGACATCGCCAAATGCTACGCCGACCCGACTCGCGCTCGCGAGGAACTCGGTTGGACCGCACAGCGTGACATCGCGCAAATGTGTGCTGATTCCTGGCGCTACCAGATTACCGCAAAATAAACCTCGAGGACTGAAACGATGAAAGCAATGATTCTTGCAGCAGGCAAAGGGACGCGCGTACGCCCACTCACCTATGACCTGCCGAAACCGATGATCCCGGTGCTGGGCAAGCCCGTGATGGCATACCTGATCGAGCACCTGCGCAAGCATGGCGTGACCGAAATCATGGTCAACGTGGCGCACCTGCACGAAAAGATCGAGGAGTACTTCGGCGAGGGCGAGCAGTTCGGCGTCCAGATCGGCTACTCGTTCGAAGGCTACACCAAGGAAGACGGCGAAGTCGTGGCCGTGCCGATCGGTTCGGCCGGCGGCATGAAGAAGATCCAGGAATTCGGCGGCTTCTTCGACGACACCACCATCGTCCTGTGCGGCGACGCGCTGATCGACCTCGACCTGAAGGCCGCGCTGCTCGAGCACCGCCGCAAGGGTGCGATGGCCACCGTCATCACCAAGGAAGTGCCATGGGATAAGGTGTCAAGCTACGGCGTGGTCGTGACTGACCAAGACGGCCGCATCACCCAGTTCCAGGAAAAGCCGAAACAGGAAGAAGCCAAGTCGAACTTCATCAGTACCGGCATCTACATCTTCGAGCCCGAAGTCATCGACCTGATCCCGTCGGGCGTCGAATTCGACATCGGTTCGCAGCTGTTCCCGCTGCTGGCCGAAAAAGGCATGCCGTTCTACGCCCAGGGCCGTCCGTTCAACTGGCTCGACATCGGCAGCGTCAGCGATTACTGGGAAGTGTTGCAAAATGTACTCACCGGCGAAGTCAACCACATGGACGTGCCGGGCATCCAGATCGAGCCTGGCCTGTGGACCGGCCTGAACACCAGCATCGACTGGAACGGCACTACCATCAAAGGCCCCGTGTATATCGGCTCGGGCGTCAAGATCGAGGCCGGCGCAACCATCATCGGACCGACCTGGATCGGCCATGGCAGCCACATCTGTGAAGGCGCAGAAGTCGTCCGCAGCGTACTTTTCGAGTACACTCGTGTATTGAATGATGTTAATTTGCATGAAATGATCGTCTTCAAAGACTACAGCATCGATCGCGCAGGGGAAATGAAACATTCGTCCGAATACAGTTCCGACGAATGGCTCAATGCCCGCGATCGCCGCCGCAGCCGCCGCAAGGAAGTCGACGAAGAGCCTATCACCACTTAATTACAAATAAAGCAAGAAAGCCAACGCATGAAGATCTATCCAGTCATCCTCTCCGGCGGCGCCGGGACCCGTTTGTGGCCTCTGTCGCGGGCAGTCATGCCCAAGCAGCTTTTGCCATTGGTCACCGACAAAACCATGCTGCAAGAAACTGCACTGCGCGTGCACGGTTGGCCGGGGTTGATGGCGCCATTGGTGGTGTGCGGCAACGAGCACCGCTTCCTGGTCGCCGAGCAGATGCGCGAAGTCGGCATCACCCCACAAAGCATCCTGCTCGAGCCGATCGGCCGCAACACGGCCCCGGCCGTGACCGCGGCGGCGCAGCACCTGCTGGCCCATGACCCGGACGCAGTCATGCTGGTCTTGCCGGCTGACCACGTGATCGAGAAGAAAGACGCATTCCGCCAGGCCGTCGAGCGCGCCTCCAGGTTGGTGCAGGAGGGCGCCCTGGCGACCTTCGGCGTCGTCCCGAGCGCGCCCGAAACTGGTTACGGCTACATCCGCCGCGGCGAGCCGCTGCCGGGCTGCGACGATTGCTACAAGCTCGACCGTTTCGTCGAGAAGCCGGACCGCAACACCGCCGAAGGCTTCGTCGCCGATGGCGGCTATTACTGGAACAGCGGCATGTTCATGTTCCGCGCCGACCGCTTCCTGGCCGAGATCGAAAAGCATGCGCCGGCCATTGCCCAGGCCGCCGAAAGCGCGATGCACAACGCCTACCGCGACCTGGACTTCTGCCGCCTCGACGAAAAGGCCTTCACCGCCTGCCCGTCGGATTCGATCGACTATGCGGTCATGGAGCACACCCGTGACGGCGTGGTGGTGTCGAGCGACATCGGCTGGAGCGACGTCGGTTCATGGACCGCGCTGGCCGACGTGCAGCCAAAGGACGCCGACGGCAACTCGCTGCGCGGCGACGTCTACCTCGACAACACCAGCAACACGCTGGTGCGCGCCGAGAGCCGCATCGTCGCCGTGGTTGGTTTGAAGGACCTGGTCGTGGTCGAGACGCCGGACGCCGTGCTGGTCGCGCACAAGGACCAGGTCCAGCGCGTCAAGAACGTGGTCGAGCACCTGAAAGGGAAGGAGCGTACCGAGCACCTGCACCACACCAAGGTCTACCGTCCGTGGGGCTCCTACGAGGGCATCGACCACGGCGACCGCTTCCAGGTCAAGCGCATCACGGTCAAGCCGGGCGAAAAGCTGTCGCTGCAGATGCACCACCACCGCGCCGAGCACTGGATCGTGGTGTCGGGCACTGCGCGCGTGACCTGCGGCGACAAGGTGACGCTGCTGGCCGAGAACGAGTCGACCTACATCCCTCTGGGCACCACGCACCGCCTGGAAAACCCGGGCAAGCTGCCGCTGCACCTGATCGAAGTGCAGTCGGGCAGCTACCTCGGCGAGGACGACATCGTGCGCTTCGAGGACGTGTACCAGCGCGCATAAGCGTGCCATGCGCGTGACATCAGCCTGACGCATCAGCCAGATGCAGTGGGCATCGAGGCCAGGCGGTGGCGACACCGGCCTGGCTTTTTTCATGGCGCAGCCGGTTGCCGCGGCGTTTTTTCCCTGGTCTACCGTGCGTGCGCAGGCTCGCATGCGGGGCCACAATGCACCGTCAACACCCACCTCGGCCGAGTTCCACGCCGTCGCCGACGCAGGGGCGCGACCTTCACGCTGCTGTCCGTCACCAACCCGGCCAGCCAGCGCTACCTGGTGGGCGGCTACGATCCGCAGAGCTGGGCGTTAAACGAAGCGTGGCACGAGACGGAGCGCGACTGGCGCCGCACCGCCTTCTTGTTCAACATGACGGCGCCGGCGGTCTACCGCCAGATCCTCTCCAGCTACGCGCTGTCCAGCCAGGGCCAGCGCCAGACCTACAACGACGCCGGCGTCGGACCGGTGTTCGGCGCCGGCCCCGACCTGTTCGTGGACGACCGGCTGGACGGCGCGCTGTCCTGGCAGCTCGGCTATGGCAATCCGGCGGAAGAGGGCTTGAGCATCATCGACCGCACCCGTGGCGGCGAGAACGTGCGGGTCGATGCACTGGAAGTGTTCGCGATCACGCCGGTGCCTGAGCCGGGCGCGGCGGCGATGCTGCTGGCGGGCGTTGGTGTGGTCCTCGCGCGCATGCGGGCGAGCGCGCAGTGGGGCGTCACTGCGCAGGCGAGCGCCTGAGCCTGGCGCAAACCGGCGCGCCGGCGCTGCAGGCATGATCGGTGCGAGCCCAACGCCCATCGATCGCGATGACCCTGATTCCGCACCTGCGCCCACACTGGCTTCGTTTCCATCACCCGGCATTCGGACTGCCGGCCTGCCTGGCCCTGGCATGGCTGCTGGCGCTGGCGCCGGCGGCGCCGGCCCGCGCGCAATCCGCCGCCGCCGCGCGCCTGCAGCCGCGGCAACTGGCCATCGTCGTCAACGATGCCGAGCCGAACAGCGTCGCGATCGCCGCCTACTACCGCAAGCGGCGCGGCATTCCGGCCGCCAACGTGGTGCATGTGCGCATCCCTGGCAAGCCGCACGCGCTGAGCGTGGCCGCCTTCCAGGCGCTCAAGAGGCAGATCGACGCCCGCCTCGACCCTGAGGTCCAGGCCGTGCTGATGGTCTGGACCGCGCCCTACAAGGTCGAGTGCAATGCGATCACCGGCGCCTACAGCCTCGGCTTCGATGCGGATCAATGCATCCGCACCTGCGCCGCCGGCCGGCCCAGCCCTTATTTCAATTCGGCGTCGACGCGCCCGTTCACCGACCTCAACGTGCGTATCTCGATGCTGCTGCCGACCGAGTCGGTGCAGGAAGCCAAGGCGCTGATCGACCGCGGCGCCGGCGCCGGCTTTCGCCTCATCCCGGCCAGCGCCTACTATCTGGTCACGTCGGAACAAGCGCGCAACGCGCGCGTCCAGTTCTTCCCGCCGCCGGGCCGCGTCGACACGCGCGCGCTGACCGTGCGGCAGATGCATGCCGACGTCCTCGAAGATGCGCACGACATCATCGTCTACCAGACTGGCATGGCCGAGGTCGCCAAACTCGACACGCTCGGCTTCCTGCCGGGCGCGCTGGCCGACCACCTGACCTCGCTGGGCGGCGACCTGCTCGGCAACGGGCAGATGAGCAGCCTGCGCTGGCTGGAGGCGGGCGCCACCGCCAGCTACGGCACCGTCAGCGAACCCTGCAACCACTGGCAGAAGTTTCCGAATCCGGCCGTGTTGCTCAATCATTACCTGCAAGGCGACAGCGCGATCGAAGCCTATTGGAAGAGCGTGGCCTGGCCAGCCCAGGGCCTGTTCATCGGCGAACCGCTGGCCGCACCCTATGCCGCACGCGAGGCGCGACGCTGATCCAAAGCGCATACCCGGGCGCAGTGATTGATCCATCCGGACTAATGCGTGGTCATGATGTTGTCAATCTAGGCAATTAATATTCTTTTCATTAAGTGTTTCCTCGACAACTCCGTCTTCCACCCCCAGGACACCACATGAAACATCGCGTTGCCACCCATTCTCCAGGGCGCCTGACCGTGCTCGCCGCCGTCATCGCAGGTATGAGCGCGCCAGCGTTCGCCGACCCGACCGCCCCTATCGTCATCAGCCAGGTGTATGGCGGCGGCGGCAACAGCGGCGCCACCTACAAGAACGACTTCATCGAGCTGCACAACCGCGGCACGACGGCGATCAGCGTGGATGGTTGGAGCGTGCAATATGCGTCCTCGAGCGGCACCAGCTGGTCGGCCACCAAACTGAGCGGCACCATCGGGCCGGGCCAGTACTACCTGGTGCAGGAAGCGAACGGTACCGGCGGCACGACCGCGCTGCCGCAACCCGATGCGACCGGTACGTTGGCCCTGAGCGGCACCAGCGGCAAGGTGGCGCTGGCCAACAACGCGACCGCGCTGAGCGGCGCCGTTCCGACCTCGACCGCGCTGGTCGACCTGGTCGGCTTCGGCAGCAGCGCCAATGGTTACGAGGGCAGCGGTCCGACCCCGACCCTGAGCAACACCACGGCCGCGATCCGCGCTGGCGGCGGCTGCACCGACACCGACGACAACGCCGCCGACTTCACGGCCGGCGCGCCGACCCCGCGCAATAGCGCCAGCGCGGCCAAGTCCTGCGGCACGACCACGGCCGACGCCGCCATCGTCACCAACTGCCCGGCCAGCGTGTCGGGCACGCAGGGAAGCATCATCAGCGGCCTGCTCCAGGCCAGCGACCCGGATAGCATCGTGGTCGGCGCCTCGATCGTCAGCGGCGCGCGCGCCGGCATCGCGCTCGGCCCGTTCACCGCGGCCAGCGGCAAGGGTGGCACCGCCTCGGTCCAGCTGCAGACCGACGGCAGCCTGGCCGCCGGCAGTTACCCGGTCGGCATCACCTTCACCAACGACACCAACCAGAGCGCCAGCTGCACGGTGACGGTCAAGGTCGCGGGCAGCTTGACGATCCCGCAGATCCAGGGTGCCGGCCCGACCAGCCCCTACGCCAACACCGTGCAAAGCACGCGCGGCGTGCTGACCGCCAAGGTCGGCAGCGGCTTTTTCATCCAGGATCCGAAAGGCGACAACGACGACAGCACCTCGGACGGCATCTTCGTGTTCGGCGCCAGCACCGACGCCCAGCCGGGCGAGCTGGTCGAAGTCACCGGCACCGTCACCGAATACACGCCGACCGGCGCCTCGCGTTCGTACACCGAATTCAAGGACGTGACGAGCGTCACCCGTCTCGGCGGCAGCATCACCATCGTCCCGACCAACATCGAACTGCCGAACGCCGACCTGGCGCGCGTCGAGGGCATGCTGGTGCACTTCACCACGCCGCTGACCGTCAGCGGCAATGGCTACCTGGGCGACCGCGGCGAGCTGGTGCTGTCGAACGGACGCCTGGAACAGCCGTCCAACCGCTATGTCCCGAGCTCGGCCGAGGCCAAGGCGCTGACCGCCGCCAATGCCAACAACGTCATCGTGCTGGACGACGGCATCTTCACCACGCCGAACCCGATTCCGTACATCGGCCAGGACGGCACCGTGCGCGCGGGCGACACCGTGACCGACCTGACCGGCGTGATCGACTACGGCGCCGCCGGCGGCCTGAACCCGTCGTTCAAGCTGCAGCCGACCCAGGCCCCGACATTCTCGCGCACCAACCCGCGTCCGCCAGTGGTGCAGGGCACGCCAGGCAACCTGCGCGTGGCCAGCGCCAACATCGAGAACTTCTTCAGCACCTTCACCGACGGCACCAACTACCTTGGCCAGACCAACCAGGGCTGCAGCCTGGGCAGCTCGGTGAGCAAGAGCAACTGCCGCGGCGCCGACAACCTCAAGGAATTCCAGCGCCAGAGCACCAAGCTGGTCGCCGACCTGAAAGGGCTGGACGCCGACGTGGCCGCGCTGATGGAAGTGCAGAACAACGGCGACATCACGCTGTCCTACATCGTCGACCAGCTCAACGCCGCCTACGGCAGCAAGGTCTACAGCTACGTCGCCAACGTATCGTTCACCGGCACCGACGCGATCCGCGTGGCGATGATCTACAAGCCGGCGATGGTGACCCCGGTCGGTGCGCCGATCAGCGACGGCGACAGCGTCAACAACCGTCCGCCGCTGGCCCAGACCTTCAAGCTCAACAGCAACGGCGCCAAGTTCACGCTGGTCGCCAACCACCTGAAGTCGAAGGGCAGCTGCGGCGGCGCCGGCGCCGGCAACGCCGACAGCGGCGACGGCCAGGGCTGCTGGACCGGCACCCGTGTGCTGCAGGCGCAGCGCCTGCTGAACTACATGGTGCCGACGATCAAACAGGCCTCGGGCGACGACCGCATCCTGCTCGTCGGCGACATGAACGCCTACGGCCACGAAGACCCGATCGCGACCCTGACCTCGAACGGCTTCGTGAACGAAATCGAGCGCTTCAAGCGTCCGGAAGGCACGCCGTATTCGTACGTGTTCGCCGGCCTGAGCGGCTACCTCGACCACGCGCTGGCCTCGACCGCGCTGGACGGCCAGGTCGCCGGCATCGTCGAGTGGCACATCAATTCGGACGAGCCGACCGCATTGGACTACAACCTGGACAGCGGCCTCTCCCAGGACCTGTACCAGCCGAACCAGTTCCGCGAGTCGGACCACGATCCGGTGGTGATCGGCCTGAATCTGGCGCCGGCGTTCGTGGATGTGACGGGCAGCGCCAAGCTGGTGCAGTCGGGCCTGAAGGGCAACCTCATCACCGGCAAGTTCACCGGCACGGTCACCGTCACCAACACCAGCGCCGCGCCGCTCGCCGGCCCGCTGCAACTGCGCCTCGACGGCCTGCCGTCCAGCGTCACCCTCGACAACCGCAGCGGGATGGTGGACGGCGTGCCGTACATCACGATCTCGAGCGGCAACCTGGCGCCGGGCGCGCAGTTGACGGTGACGACGTCGTTCAGCAATCCGTCCAAGACTTCGATTACTTTTACGCCGAAACTTTTCAGCGGCTCTTTCTAAGGAATGCGTAACATGTTCACACCTACCTCGACTTTCGCCCGCAGCCTGCTGGCGTTGGCTCTCCTGGCCGGCAGCGCGGCCGCCATGGCGGCCCCGACCTACCACGTCAGTATCGACAGCACGGGTCAGAGCGGTAACGGCGAGCTGATCCTGGCTTTCCTGACCGAAGATCCGGCGCCGACGGCGGTTGCCAGCGTCACCGGCCTGAGCGGCGCCTTGCTCGGCACCGGCACCGCCTACAACGATGCGACGGTCGATTTCGGCGCCCACACGCTGCGCCTGCCCAGCGGCCAGAACGGCTACCTGTTCGATGTCGCCCTGGGCGGCAAGTTCAGCTTCGACGTCGGCTTCAACGTCGACAACGTCGCCTACGAAGCCATCTTCGGCGCTGCGCTGTCCGACCTGGACGGCAACTACCTGACCGGCACCGATCTGGTCGACATCACGCTGTCGCCCGACAGCGCGATCCAAGCCGTGGCCAATCCGGCCTACGCATCGGTGGAGGCGGTCTCCGCGGTCCCCGAACCCTCGACCCTGCTGAGCATGGTCACCGGCCTGGGTCTGCTGGGCTTCGGCCTGCGCCGCCGCGCGCGCTGATTCACCGCGCACCGCTTCACGCGAAACCACCTGTCCCGCTCGGGGCAGGTGGTTTTTTTGTATCCTTTCCGCCACGCATCCTTACCCGGATCGCATCATCTCGCATCGGCCTGTGCGCCGCATGTCCCTAAGGGCCGGCCCGAATTTGCATTTATTCGGGAAAGCTCTGAATCCGCAAACCAAATCATATTGTTCAGCTGACCGGAGTCGGTGCATATTACAATCCGCCTGCCGTAAAGATATGCTGTAGAGATAAGCCATCCAGGAACGCCATGGCCGCACACATCCTCGTGCTCGACCCCGACTCCGCCGTTCGCCAACTGCTGGAGCTGAACCTGACGCGCGCCGGCTACCAGGTCGCCGCCTGCCGCGACGCCGAAAGCGCCCAGGTGCTGCTGGCCGAGGGCAAGCTGCCCGACATGCTGCTGCTCGAATGGGATTTGCCCGGGCAGTCGGGCGAAGCGCTGATCCGCCGCTTGCGCGCGCAGGCGCGCACGCGCGAGCTGCCGATCATCATGATCTCGAATCGCACCGACGAGCACGACACCATCCTGGCGCTCGAATCCGGCGCCGACGACTACCTGACCAAGCCCTTCAATCCGCGCGCACTGCTGGCGCGCATGCACGCCGTGCTGCGCCGGCGCATCCCGCACGTGGCCAGCGACACCGTGCAGATGGCCGGCCTGCGCCTGGACCCCAGCACCCAACGGGTGATCGCCGGCACGCGCCAGGTGGCGCTGGGGCCGGTGGAGTTTCGCCTGCTGAACTTCCTGATGCACCATCCGGAACGGGTGCACACGCGCTCGCAGCTGCTCGACAAGGTATGGGGCCGCCACGCCGTGCTCGACGAACGCACCGTCGACACCCACGTCGGCCGCCTGCGCAGCGCGCTGCAGCCGAGCGGGCACCAGGAACACATCGAGACCGTGCGCGGCACCGGCTACCGCTTCGTGACGCGCCACGCGCGCCTGGCGCTCGACTGGACCCACGCGGTCTAGCGTGGAACCGGTCGTCATCCTCAGCCGGCAGGAACAGGAATACCTGCTGCGCGTGATCGAGGCCGGCGTGCGCGTCGCCGGCCTGCACGGTTTCTTTCTGTGGACCCAGGGCCAGCTGCAGGCGCTGCTGCCGCACCGGGTGCTGGTCGCGATGCAGTTCGCACCGGGCGGCAACCTGCAGCGCCTCGAATGCGTGCACGGCACGGTGCTCGACGCCGCCGCGCTGGCGCTGCTGGCCAACGCGCGCGACGGCCTGGCGGCGCGCATCGGACGCCATTGCCTGCAGAGTGGACGCCTGCCGGCGCTAGGCGACTTCGGCGCCGCAGCGCAAGCGGGACAGGCGGCGCAAGCGGAGCGCGAGGCGCAACCGGGACGCGCCCCGCACGCAGGACTGGAACGCTTCCGCGCCGAATTGATCCGCGCCGGTTTCGACAACGTGGTGGTGCACGGCACCGGCCAGACGGCCGCCGGGGCGAGCGTGTTCGCACTGTTCGGCCTGCCGCAGCGGCCGAGCGCGCGCCATGCGTATTTCCTGGAGCTGCTGGTGCCCTACCTGCACCTGGCGCTGATGCGCCTGCCTTCGGCATCGGGCGGCACGGCGGCGCCGGCACGGCCCTTGAGCATGCGTGAAGCCGAGATCATGGGCTGGCTGCGCGAAGGCAAGAGCAACGACGAGATGGGGCAGATCCTCGGCATCAGCGCGCTGACGGTGAAGAACCACCTGCAGCGCATCTACCGGCTGCTTGGGGTCAGCAACCGCGCGCATGCGTTGGCGCGCTGCATGGAGCTGCGGCTGCTCGACGCACGGGCCGCCGCATGAGGCAGGTGCTTATGAAGGGGTGCTTACGACTGAGGCGCGTCGGCCTGTTGCATCGCCTGATAGCGGAAGGCTTCGGCGTTGCCGTCGATGATGCGCAAGCTCTTGCAGCTGTCAGCGACGCAGTCGGGTTGCGGCATGCTGGCCGACGCGACCTGCGACGCCGTGTATGTTGGCGCCGTTGCTGCGGTGTCCGAGCCGGCCGGGCCAGCCGGAGCGGCCTGGGCCATCGGCTCGGCGCTGGGCGTGGCGATCTGTACATTGTCGCCGCCGCAGGCGCTGAGCACGGCGGCGAGGGTAAGGCTGGCGAGGATCGAAAGGCGGAAGTGTTTCATGATGCGGCTCTCAAAGAATCGATGAGCTATTGTAACCATGAATCCTTTCCTCGGTTCAATTATTTTGATGAACTGTTCGTTAACACGGACGTTCAAGAAGTTTTAAGCGAAATTACGCGAACTTGCTAAATGATGATACAGGGAAATATTTTGCTGGAAATGGGTAAAGTGCCCACCGACGTCGTGGGAAAACGACGTCTCGTGATGACCGTTTCACGCAACCATCGATAAAGATTTCACCCAGCAAGGGGCTTGTGCCAACCGAGGTAATGCGTGCGTGCACGCTTGACGCCTCAGCCCGGCCCCGCGATGATGGCTCATGCATAAAACTGCTTGCTCATTATCGGCGCCGCTGGTGGCCGTGCTGTTGTCGACGCTCCTGTCCGGTTCCCTGACGGCATGCGCCGCCCAGTCCGATCGAAAGGACGCCGGAAACGCCGTGTCTGCGGCTGCACCGCTAGCGGCCGCGCCGCCGGCGCCAGGAACGCCTCCGGTCGCGGCCGGGCAGGGCGGCGACACGCTGGCGCGCATCCGCGCCCTGGTCGCCATCCCGTCCTGCAGTGCGGACGCGCAATGCAAGACGCTGGCACTGGGGGCACGCCCGTGCGGTGGGCCCGAGGGCTACCTGGCGTACTCTACGGCGCGCACGCCCGAGGCCGAGCTGCGCACGCTGGGCGAGCTGTATCAGGGCGAACGCCTTGCGGCCAACCAGCGCGCGGGCATGATGTCGGATTGCCGGGTCCAGCCCGATCCCGGCGCGGTGTGCCGGGCCGGGGCGTGCACGCTGGGCGCGGCGCCGACGGCACCGGTCGCACGCTAGCGGCCGTACGCCATCATGCGCGGCATCGTCGGCATCGTGCGCCCGGTCGCAGCGCCGTCATATTCGTGTGGCATGCTGACGGGGCCGGCGGGCGGAATGCGACAGTCCTGGGCGCCATGCATAAAAAAATTGTCGCCGCAATAAGCGCATGGTAGCCTTTCGGCAAGGGTTTTTATCGAACGTCAAGGAGTGGGGATGTCTTTCGTGTTGAATCGCGGCGCTACCGGGCGGTTGCGCCGGGCGGGTTTCACGCTGCTCGAACTGCTGGTCGTGATCGTGATCATCGGCCTGCTGGCGGCGTATGTCGGGCCCAAGTATTTTTCGCAGCTCGGCAAGTCCGAGGTGACGGTCACGCGCGCCCAGATCGAAGCCTTCGACAAATCGCTCGACACCTTCCGCCTCGATGTCGGGCGCTATCCGACCACCGAAGAGGGCCTGAATGCGCTGATGACGGCGCCGCCGGCCGCGGCCGCCAAGTGGAACGGTCCCTATCTGAAAAAAGGCGTCCCGCTCGATCCGTGGGGGCACGCCTACCAGTATCGCGCGCCCGGCACCAAGGGCGACTACGAGATCGTCTCGCTCGGCAAGGATGGCCAGCCGGGCGGCAGCGGCGAAGCGGCCGACATCAGCTCGCAATAACACGACAAGCGGCCCTGGCACCTGCGTCCGACCAGCCCTTTTTTCCTTTCCGGTTCCCATTCCCGCCATGCAGTTCGCGGTCCGCACACTCGCCTCCGACATGACCATTGCCAGCGTGCTGGTCGACGCCCCTAGCGCCGCCGCCGCGCGGCGCCTGGTCGAGGCGCGCGGCCTCTACGTCAGCGCGGTCGAACCGGCGCGCAGTCCGCTGCTGGGCGCGCGCCGCGCCGGCAAGCTGTCGCTGGTGCTGTTCAGCCAGGAGCTGCTGGCGCTGCTGACGGCCGGCCTGGGCATCGTCGAGGGTCTTGAAGCGCTGCTCGAAAAGGAAGGCAACCCGGGCACGCGCGCCGTGCTGGAAAGCCTGCTGGCCAGCCTGCGCGAGGGCAAGCGCTTTTCCAGCGCGCTGGCCGAGCAGCCGGCGCTGTTCCCGCCGCTGTACGTCGGCATCGTGCGCGCCGCCGAAGGCACCAGCGACCTGCCGCGCGCGCTCGAGCGCTACATCGAATACCAGCAGCGCATCGACATCGTGCGCGCCAAGGTGGTCAGCGCGTCGATTTATCCGGCGATCCTGCTGCTGGTCGGCGGCGGCGTCAGCCTGTTCCTGATGACTTACGTGGTGCCGCGCTTCGCCGAGGTCTACCAGGGCGCCGGACGCGAACTGCCTGCGCTGTCGCGCCTGATGCTCGACTGGGGCCAGTTCGCCGCAAGCCACACCGGGCCGCTGCTGCTGTCGATCGCGGCGCTGCTGACGCTGGCCGTGGGTGGCGTGCGGCGGGCGCTGCGGCGCGGCGGCGTGACGCGCCTGCTCGGACGCCTGCCCGGCATCGGCGAGCGCGCGCGCATCTATGAACTGTCGCGCCTGTACCTGACGCTCGGCATGCTCAGCGAAGGCGGCATCACCATCGTCTCGGCCATCGACACCGTGCAAGGCATGGTCTCGCCCGGCATGGCGCAGGGTTTGAAGGCGGCGCGCATGGCGATCGAGTCGGGACGCCCGCTGTCGGACGCTTTTGACGCCAACGGTCTCACCACGCCGATTTCGCTGCGCATGCTGCGCGTGGGCGAGCGCACCGGCGAGATGGGCACGATGCTGACGCGCTCGGCCGCGTTCTACGACGGCGAAATCGGCCGCTGGATCGACCGCTTCACGAGCACTTTCGAGCCGCTGCTGATGGCCGCGATCGGCCTGGTGGTCGGGGCCATCGTGGTGCTGCTGTACATGCCGATTTTCGACCTGGCCGGAGACATGTCATGAACGCGCCGCTCGCTACCCTCCTCGATGCGGATCTGCTGGCCAAAGCCCGCGCGCAAAGCCGCCAGACGCGCCGCTCGCTGGTCGAGGAACTGCAAGGCTTGTCCGGGCTGGAGGCGCGCCCGGTGGTGCGCCAGCTGGCCGAGCTGTTCGGCCTGACGGTCATGGAGACGCCGGAGATGTTCGGCCAGCAGAGCGATTTCGAGCGCCTGCCGCTGGCGCAGGCGCTGGCGCGCCAGTGCGTGCTGCTGCGCGACGCCGCTGGGGTACTCACCGGCGTGATCGCCGACCCGTTCGACCTCGACCTGCAGACCTGGCTGCAAGCGCGGGCCGGCTGCACGCCGACCAACCCGCTGCACCTGCGCCTGGCTTTGCCGTCCGACATCCTGGCCTACCTCGGCAAGCAGGAGGAATCGGCGCGCGCGGTCGACACGCTGGTCAAGGAAGG